>Ga0268261_10000571_pt1 | contig 23518 bp, 10 predicted proteins | sample TergutNc150P1_FD_190353 | JGI IMG/M metagenome (GOLD analysis project Ga0268261, IMG submission 190353) | Nasutitermes corniger P1 segment gut microbial community from laboratory colony in Florida, USA - Nc150 P1 (SPAdes) (version 2) | ecosystem: Host-associated > Arthropoda: Insects >...
TTATCCTGTAAAACCTTTTGAGATCTCAAAAAGTTATATCTACAAAAAGTTGGACCAGTGTAATAACGAAGTCAAAGGCCTGATGATGGTCCATGTGACCGAAACATGTAGCCTGGTATAGTTACCATAACATTAAAGGTGTATTGACGAAAGGTTTTATATATAAGTTATTACAACACATCGGGATGAGCAATTACAAAAAAAAAATAATTTCTTTTGATTTATTATCATTTTGTTTTTTTATGCTACATTTCAATTACAGATGCCCAGAGAGAAAGGCAGGACCCATATCGTCTGCAAGCTGTCGTGCAAGCCATAAGGAACAGTTAAAAGGGAAGATGTAGGCAGCGTAACACAGACGACTTTAGAACGTTGAATATTCAAGGAAAATATAGGTTAAGTTGTAAATACTTAGCTGGGCAGCAAACATTCCTCTTTAAATAGGTCAGAAAATATTTCGGCTAACTGCACTGGACGGTTTGCTTTTCAACTGGCGAAAAAAATTGAACAAAAATTATTGTTCCTAGGTAATGGAGCGGCAAGAAGAACGTGACCCAAAACTTCTCACGCCGAAATCCTAAGTTGCTTTTCAGAACACAACAGGACCTATTTATCCGGGACAACAGTGTTCACTCCTGAAGTAGTAAATATATTTTATGACCTATTTTCACCAGCAATGTACGGTAAAAACATGCTCACAACCAGCTGTCTAAATGTGACAAGGCAGGCATAACTAACATGCAGCAAAATTACACGAACTTACACGGTATGAAGAGGAAACGACAGACATCCACACTCCAGCAGCAAAGAGGGGACGCCCCATTACAGTCGTCACATACAAGAGGCGAGGAAGGCACTATTTTCCTTCGCTACTAACCTTCCAACGGAAGACTATAAAGCTAGGGATTATGAAAGGGGCTCCACCAGGCCCAATTTACGCTTTTCAACCCTCTGGGTGGATCCAGAATCTTCCACTACTTCATCCAGGACGTAAAACCTACCGAAAAAGACCCCTTCTGGCTCGGGTTAGATAGACAAAATTAATGTACAGGGAATTTAGGTGTATAAATTTGAACACAGAGCATCCGTCCGCTCTAGTTTTCCCTTCCACACATTCGACTAACAGAATGTATCTCTTGATTTCTTATTCATGCCACCGTGAAGACATTCACCTTCCAAGAAACTGAGCAGTGGACATGGAGAATATATGGTCACATTGTGATAGTGTATCAAGTGGCTGAATCACAGGCACTTTACTCAAAACTTCTGCAGCAGATTGTGCACATAATGACGTGCAAAAAGCAAAGATCTCCCCTTATACTAGGAACATTTTCCAGCAGACGACACTCTCTCTCTTGAAGCCAGACATATACGAAATACCCGTCTTTGAAAATTTATCAGCGCCTATAAAGAACGTGCAAGGAGTTCTATCTAGTGTATGGACAGAAGGACGGACAAATAGAAATGAAGATAATAGTCGCTTTTCTCAAAGTAGTACTACTGGGCGTTTGGCTGGTAATTTGCTTCGACTTTTTTAGGTATTTCTTCAGGGTGCCACCACAGTCTCCTACGCCCAAGCTCCACCTCTTCTTTATTGACCTAACTCAACCCAACCACAAGTAGGGATTGGTAGTGACCTAACACAACTATTTTTTACCTAACCAAACCCAACCAAAAGTAGGGATTGGTACTAAACTAACCCAACTATGAGGGACTGGTGCTAACCTAATCCAACCCGGCTATAAATATGGATTGGTACTAACTAAAGTTCATTGACGTTATGTTAAGTATTCCTTCCACCGCTTTTTTAAAACAAAAAAAATGGTAACTTGCCGTAAACTTACTCAGTGTAATTTTGGTAAAGTGTTTAGCACTTTTATCTTTTTGTGACGTAATCCCAATTTAAAATTAGGGGACTGGTACTAATCTAAGTTTACGGACGATAGGTTCGGCAGGTTTACCTGCGCTCAGGTTGAGTACCATGTTTTGTTTACGCCGTGCGGATCGGTCTATCGCTTGCCGTTCGAAGCTCCACCGCTTCCCTATACATTCGTAGTGTCTGGTATGAGCTCCACTGCTTTTTGTTAATTTAAGCTCAGGTTGAGTATTATGTTTTGTTTACGCCGTGTAGATTGGTACCACTACCGATTGAAGCTCCGCCGCTTTCCTTTGCCTCCGTAGTGTCTGGTATAAGCTCCACCGCTTCTTGTTAACTTAACTCTCGCTCACAGAACGATAAGTTGATCACCCTAACTTGAGCTCAGGTTGAGTACCCATGTTTTGTTCACGTCGTGTGGATCGGTATAGATGCCGTTTTAAACTACACTGCTTCCCAAAGACTCCGTAGTGTCTGGTATAAGCTCCACTGCTTCCCGGTGTAACCGTCTGGATTGGTATCACCACGCTCCAAACTCCACAGCTTCTTTTAATAATATTCCAAGGAGACAATTACAAACTAAAATAAAAAACAAGGACTGTGCTTCTGCTGCTGTTGGTATTGGTAATGGGGTTCGTTTGAATAATATGTTTGGCGTAGCCAGCTGCATCCAATCCGTGTAGTCACTATTATTAGTAAGGGTCTAATTTTAATCATATTCCAAAGAAGACAAAAAGTAGCGTATAGATGCCGGAACCTCCGCGACCATGAATAATAATATTCCAAAGATGACAGATGAGGATAGTAGGGTAGCCAGCTGTATCCCATCCCCGAATATGTTAGACAACGACGGGATAAATCGTGAGATTAAATGTCCTCCCCCCCGAAATATTATAGGACCGTAGTCGAGTCCGAAGAAGGCAGACAGCATAAGACAAGAGGTAAAAGATTTCATAGTGTAAAGTAGACACCCCCATAATGCACGTCATAGAAGAAAGAAGAATAAAGAACGTGACATGATTGGACGAGAGGGAAGCGTTATCACTGTTCGGGTCAAGAGGTCGGATATCAGTGCAGTCGTTCGGACGAGATAGTGTGAGAGAAAGGAAAAGCCTTGCTTATCGCACAGGTCACAGACTTCAAGTCGGAATGTGGCTGCCTATGGCCGTCATGGATGCAAATGGAAGGGTACAAAGTATAATTCTATACGTAGGACAGATGAACAACAGAACAGCTCGGAACGAAATAGTCACAGCTGGCAAATTCTGAGATACTACAACTACTTTTAGCTTCGTTCACTTTACTGCCCGGTCATAAGGTTTTCGTTTAACACTATACTATCCATGCAATGGTTACAGTGTGACTGAATAGTCCACGAAACAGCGATAATAAATGCTGTGTGGTGTTTATAGTGTGGCTACTGCACTGTATAGAGTTATAAATTGTACTGTTTAAATGCTTATGAACAGCTGAATTATTTCATTTCTTGTAGATGTATCTTATTTCACTGTGTATGTTTTTCTATGAATGTGAAATAAAATTAATTTCACTAGACAAGTTTAGTGTAGATTGTGAACTTTACTTAATATCTGTTGAATGGTTTGGGACATGAAGCGTGCAGCCAAACATGACCTTCCCATTTTGCATTTATTTCATGCACATGGTGGAAAGAATGCATAATAGTACACAAGATCTTCCTCGTCTACTGGAATGGGGAAGCCCCTGAATATGAATATATATATATATATATATATATATATATATTTAGGCCTATCTATACACTGGGTCGAGATATTACCTGTTTACTTCTAGCGGGGCTACGTGGTGTCAAGTTGTGGCATTTTATAAAACAGTGCGAGATCGAAGAAGAAATATGGTGTGTTGTTAATAATACAACATGCTGTAACCGTACGAACAGTGTTGAGTTAATTTTGGAGGAACAAAGAATTTTATCGACAATCAATCATCTGACATATTGAAATGTGACGCTTCATCTTCCTCTGTAAAAAAAAATATGTTTTGATAAAACCTGAACTTTACATGATATAATTATAGCGTTTCTAAAATTATTACAATATTACAGACTCTAATGAAGACGAAGCGTTTTCTAGACACAGAATTAATTTTAATTTACATATCATTTGAGCGTTTTTATAAGCTGAGAAAATGAATGTATTGCAAAATTTAAAAAATATTACAGGCTCTAATAAAGAGTTTCTAGACACTGAAATAAATCAATGAATTACAAAAATATTACATTAGAACATGAAGACACTCTTTTACATACTATAATTATAGTGTTTCCAAAAGCTGAACAAATGAGTACACCACAAAATAGAAAAAAACAATATAATATTACATGCTCCAATAAAGCGTTTTTAGACGCTGAAAAATCAATGCACTACAATTCAATATAACATGAATCCATAGAATTAATCTGCATTTTTTAATTTTGACGTAGTAGTGACACCCCATCGCTTCTTCTAGCTTAACCTTACCTTAAGTTGGCACTAACCTAAGCTGACGGACGTCAGGTTGAGCACCTCTGAATTGAATGTTTGTTGATGCCGTGTGTATGGGTAAGACAAGAAACTTTTACGTGAGACTAATGGTGAAAGTACACACATATACCAGATATGCAGACTCAACGTCCTTCGTAGCGTTACCACAGTGCAGAGGGTACGGCCTATGCACCGCGCCGATCGCTGCTTGCAGCGGTAACAGTAGCCTTGGAAGTCCCAGTATGAAGTGTAATACGGAGATGAGTTTCGTTAAAATACAAATGCACAAATATGAACATTTAATGGCTGTCAGTAAATATATTTTGGAAATAGAAATGGAAGGTTCAAAGTACAGTTATATGCAGAGGACAGGTGCAAAACGAACACTACTGATTATAGTTAATTCCCTTTGCCCATATACAGTAAAATTAAATATACACACATAAAATAAATGTCGTTTACTTTTATTTAATTTATCATCAGTACTGCTTGAAGCAGTCCCCACTGCACACAGAATAAATAGTATACATAACATGGCTTTGTTGTTGCTTGTGTATACCCATTAATATAAATACACAAATAAGATTCTTTTTTACTTTCACTACACAAACATAAATTCACATAACACATAGTTCATAGATATAGGAAGACATTCGTATTTGAAGTAACGGTGAGGCTCGCACCTCACACCCAGCACCCAAAATTGTTGTGCATCCGGTAATATAAAAATACACAAGTATTGTTACACAATCGTTTGCTCGGTGCCAAATATGCATGAATAAGAAATCCAGAATCCACCTTATTGCTTCCAAAACACAATAATAAAAACACCCTATAGTTTTGTTATTCTTTTATACATAATACATATGAGTTCGACTTGCTACAGTGTCCTCTGTAGACAAGATTTAATTTAACACTTTGTGTGTTTATTTTTTGGATGTCCCTGTCAGAAAACGCAGTGCTGTAGCGTCGTGGCATGAACACCGTCACCACGTTAAATGGTTTGGCGCGTATACTTAGCAAGAATGTCGGTTCGAATTTCGTAGTTATTCTGTCGACCTGGACAATTAGATGTTTTCTGTCGATGTCCATTATGTTTATTCGAATGGCCTGGGCCGATGCTGCCTCTACGAATTTCTGTGGAAGATTCATCTGCAGACGATTTCGAAAAATAAATGTCAAAGACTATCAAATGCGAAGATAGAAAGAGATAGAGACAGAAAACACTCAAATGCAAAGACAGAAATATATAGGAAGAAGTGCTAGCCAAGAAAGAATATATTGAAAAGTGCTTACCTGTCCTTGTACGTAGAAGAGGTTGCAGATGATGATGTCTGTTTGATGACTACGATACTGGCAGTCAAGATTGGCTGTTTAATTAGCTGTCAGAAATGCTTGGTAAGCAGCTATATACTGAGAGTATGTGTCAGCAGGAACCGATATACACTGCAAATGACAAGAAAGATCGTCCTTTTTTTTGGACGAATGACCACTAAAAATTCACAAAACGAGGAAAGTATATTTTCCATAAGGTTCCTTCAAAAAATACCGCAGTGTGTTTATCTTGTAACAAATTACAACAAAACTGAAAACAGATTTACAAAACAACAACAAAATCTAACTTAAATACCAAGGATGAAACATGCTCTGAAAAAAGTGTCTTTTAATGCTGTTCTATCACTGTAATTATACAGATAATAACAATCAGTAAAAGAAACAAGAGAACTAAGATACTCAATTATAAAGCCAGCTGTCTGTGTACTAAGAAGAGAGGAAAGCCAACAGAAATCTGACTGGTTTCTCAGTACGACAGTGCAGTGCATCATTTTGTATGTCGCCAACAAATATAATTCCTATGACACCACGTAGCCCCAGTGGAATTAAACACGTAATATCTCGACCTAGTCTACAGATACGACTAAATTATATATATATATATATATATATATATATATATATATATATAATTCCCATTCTACAAGACGAGGAAGATCTTGTGTACTTTTATGTATTCTTTCCACCATGTGCATAAAATAAATGCAAAATGGGAAGGTTATGTTTGGCTGCACGCTTCATCTCCCAAACCATTCAACAGATATTAAGTAAAATTCTGAATCTACACTAAACTTGTCTAGTAAATTTAATTTTATTTCACATTCATAGAAAAACATACACAGTGAAATAAGATACATCTGCAAGAAGTAAAATAATTCAGCTGTTCATAAGCATTTAAACAGCACAATTTATAACTCTATTCAGTGCAGTAGCCACACTATGAACACCACACAGCATTTATTATCGCTGTTTCGTGGACTATTCAGTCACACTGTAACCATTGCATGGATAGTATAGTGCTAAACGAAAACCTTATGACTGGGCAGTAAAGTGAATGAAGCTAAAAGTAGTTGTAGTATCTCAGAATTTGCCAGCTGTGACTGTTTCGTTCCGAGCTGTTCTGTTGTGCATCTGTCCTACGTATAGAATTATACTTTGTACCCTTCCATTTGCATCAATGACGGCCATAGACAGCCACATTCCTACTTGAAGTCTGTGACCTGTGCGATAAGCAAGGCTTTTCCTTTCTCTCACACTATCTCGTCCGAACGACTGCACTGATATCTGACCTCTTGACCCGAACAGTGATAACGCTTCCCTCTCGTCCAATCACGTCACGTTCTTTATTCTTCATTCCGCTATGACGTGCATTATGGGGGCGTCTACTTTACACTATGTAATCGTTTACCTCCTGTCTTATGCTGTCTGCCTTCTTCGGACTCGACTACGGTCCTATAATATTTCGAGGGGGAGGACATTTAATCTCACGATTTAACCCGTCGTTATCTAACATATTCGGGGATAGGATACAGCTGGCTACCCTACTATCCTCATCTGTCTTCTTTGGGATATTATTATTCATAGTCGCGGGGGGGGGGGTCCGGCATCTATACAATACTTTTTGCCTTCTTTTGAATATTATTAAAATTGGACCCATACTAATACTAAAGACAGCACGGATTTGGATGCAGCTGGCTACGCCAAACATATTATTCAAACGAACCCCATTACCAATACCAACAGCAGCAGAAGCACAGTCCTTGTTTTTTATTTTAGTTTGTAATTGTCTCCTTGGAATATTATTAAAAGAAGCTGTGGAGCTTGGATCGTGGTTATACCAATCCAGACGGTTGCATCGGGAAGCAGTGGAGCTTATACCAGAAACTACGGAGGCATAGGAAAGCGGTGGAGCTTCAATCGATAGCGGTACCAATCCACACGGCGTAAACAAAACATGGTAGTCAACCTGAGCTTAAATTAACAAAAGGCCGTGGAGCTTATACCGGACACTACGAAAGCATAGGGAAACGGTGGAGCTTCGAACGGCAAGCGATAGACCGATCCACATGGCGTAAACAATACATGGTACTCAACCTGAGCGCAGGTAAACCTGCCGAGCCTATCGTCCGTAAACTTAGATTAGTACCAGTCCCCTAATTTTGAATTAGGATTACGTCACAAAAAGATAAAAGTGCTAAATAACTTACCAAAATTACATTGAGTTAGGTTACGGCAAGTTACATTTTTTTTAAAGCGGTTGAAGAAATACTTAACCTAACGTCAACGAACTTTAGTTGGTACCAATCTATATTTATGGTCGGGTTGAGTTAGGTTAGTACCAGGCCCTCCTTATAGTTGGGTTAGTTTAGTACCAATCCCTGCTTGTGGTTGTGTTTGGTTAGGCCAAAAAATAGTTAGGTTAGGTCACTACCAATCCCTACTTGTGGTTGGGTTGTGTTAGGTCAATAAAGAAGAGGTGGAGCTTGGGCGTAGGGGACCGTGGTGGCACCCTGAAAAAATACGTAAAAAGTCGAAGCAAATTACCAGCCAAACGCCCAGTAGTACTATTTCGTAATTTTGTGAACGCGCCTAAAACTGAAACAAACTTTGTTATTCTCGGCGAAATATTTATAGGACTGCAATGCACATCTTTGAATTACACCAAGGGATCTGGGTCACATAATACTGGTAAAAGCCAATCAAGTCTGATTCACCTTCATCGCGCAAATTTGGGGTTCTCAAAGGGTTACGCAATTAACAAATAAGCGAATTAAAATTTGTAGATTATAAGCGCCTACGACAAAATCCCTCCTGAGTAAGACGGCCATTTTCTGTTATTATTTTACTGGTGCTGCAGTCAGACGGGATGTGGGCCTACTGACGTGCATTAATGTAGTGAGATTAGACACGGAGAGTGGATGTGGTGGTACTACGGAACAGAATTTTGCGTGGCATAAACGGCTATCCGAGGCGTCCCCAAAATATGGTATTTTTCAGATTTTCATCTGTAACATTTTTAGTAATTATGAAATAAACAGCATACAGTAAGCTAAAACACGTAGGTGTTTCAAACTGGCCTAAGGTGACTACGTTAATATTACGAACGTTCCTCCTCGAATGTACGCTCACGGAGAACGGCCCTCAAGCTGACCCTTTTACCCTCAGCGTATGACGACAGTTGCGATTTCAGTTTAAACGACCAAAAAAGCGAAATTTTGGATGGAATAGTTGCAGTTCTAACAATTAGGCGTTACAAAAGATATTTGGCTAAGTAAAAATAAGAAACAGGGGAAATGATAGACCTGGACCCAGTGGGAAGGCACGACGTGAAGAAGGGCAAAGCAAGTCAAAATACCACTTGAAGAATACTAGAATAAACGTAAAATATAACAAAAAGCATGTTCACAGAGAAAATATCCACAACACATAAAAAAGTATGGAAAAAACGGAAGTAAAAAGACAAATGAAGAAGAAGATGAAGAATGTATTTTCTGTCTAGAAACCTTTTTGAATTCTGCTAGAGGTGACAGATGGGTTTGTTGCATGTTGTGTTCGAAATGAACACATGAAGAGTGTGCTGGCATTGACCCACTAATCAAAGATGACATCGTAGGTGACTTATGTTTTCTGTGGACTTCACTTCGACTGTTAAGATGGTAGATCAGTTTGGTACTTATGTTACTTTCATAATTATTACAAAAAAATCTGAAATGCATAACTACTGTTAAAAAGTGTGATATGACAAATATAAAGTCAAATTTATTTGGTAGCATTTATTCATTATATTCTTTTAAATTTGTTCCATATCCTTAACAGAAAATATAGGGTCCGTTTCATCCACGGGCCTGGATAAAACGGTCATTTTGTAAGGTTTCGAAAAAATTCAAGTATTAGGCGAACAAAATTAAAAAAATATATTAAACAATTTGCGACTTCCCTTAATAATTCACGCAATTCTCTGCTAAGTTCATGTTATAAGAAACAAACAAATTATAGTTATTAACAATGATTACCCTTAGGGAGGCCGTTTTGCACACAGCTCCCTCAACTTCGTGCCGGAATTTGTTATGAAAGCCATGCTATATATGCTATGAACTTATGCTTAAACCTATCCAACCCTTTATTCTACGTACTTCTTTGCTTATTTCATTTTACGTTAATTTGATATGGTTCATATCAATCTGCAAGCACATTGTAACGTAGTCCTTACTTCCTTTTCGTCATAATTCGGTACACCAATATTAACATCACTGTGGTTTGCAATGGATTCTGTTGGAACTGCATTTGAATAAACAGGAAGCCGCACATGCTTCGCCGGAGTTTTCACATCGTCTTGGTGGACGAAGGAAGGAAGTATAACGACAATCAACTTTTACCCACCGAAGAACATTTTTTAAAGAGCTAATTTAGCAAATAGGGTACGATAAGCCAATCATGGCTTTTGTCACAGGTTTTCTTTCAAATTTCTTGTTATTATAAAAAGTGTGATTCTTTTTTGATTGTCATTTAAACGTGAACTGAACGGAATCACATCTTCTACGATATGGACTGATTGCTTTGTGCTACTCGTACTACAGCAGTGCCAGCGAAAGCAGAACGTAACCAGCTGCTTCATGCAGGTAAGATGTGATGCTTAATGGTTTTGTAGGTACACAAGAGACCATCTTACCAGCCCCTCTGTCACAGTAAGAGACACCTTAGTTCTCTAAATATTCTTCGAATGAATAGTCATTTTACTGTTTTTTTTTTCCTTCACGTCTATGTATTTGTTCTGTGCGTAATTTTTACTTATACGCTTGTTTTTATGTTGCTTTATTTCCCTAAAAATATACAGGCTTGTTGGAAATTTGAGACAATCCATTTATGTTGCCTAGAAAGTTCGGTTTTCTACTAATGGGGGAAATATATACGTTTCCCTGTTCTTAGAACAAGGTTAGGAATCAGCACTGAAGGACAACTCCGTTGTGCTTCCGTAACCTTTCCTCCCTGAGTTTTGTATTTTGGCCAGTAAATGTCATTCTACCCTTAATTTCGGCATCGAATAATAAATATATCAATTCATAGTCTTCTGTAACTCTTCAACATGTATAGTTTTTGTAATATTTGATGAGTATTTATATATCATGAGTTTGGACTTAAAAAATTACACTTAAATACTGGCGTGAGTTTAAACCAAATTAGACGAAAAAAAGTTAAACAATAAAAGTTAAAAGTAGGTATAGATTCTAAAGGTGCCATTATGTGTCATGTTTGCATCTGTATGCATCACGAAACAATTCTGTATAACACAGTAAGCGTCGTCTACAATGCATTAACGGTGAATAACCAGACAAAGTTTCGTTGAATCATTTTAACGGTGCCGATAAATTCGGCAAAATTTGGTCTGCCAACGAGCAACATGAAATTTAATACAAGGAATGGAAAATGAATAATTATGCGTATAATTATATGTAAAACAGAAACTCGTATTTCTCTAATCATCCTGTGAAATAAAAATATACTGGTAAAAATGTATACTAAATTAAATTCACAATCAATTTTCAGCACATTTTTACAGAATACGTCAATAATGTGATGTAAGACTCCATGTATAAATAGATTATAAGTTTTAAAATTACTTTGGCTCTCTATCTCACCTTCTCCCGGAAAGTGGTTAAAATACCTTTTCTCATTTCCAGTATCTTTTCTTGCAACATGTTGCCCGCGAGCTGTGGAGTGAACTGGCGTGGTCTAATACAAGTGACAACCAAGAGTATGAAGTGTTGATATCGGTTGTGCCACAGGACATTCCCAAAGACATGTTTATTGTTGAGCAATCGATTCATCTCTGACATGATGTTTCATGAATGGGAAATGTGATCCCGACATTTCGAGGCAAAATATTATCCTCTTTTCCAGTTTTTGAAGTGTCCTACAAGACATTTCGACCCTTGAACATGGGGACATTACATTGCCTTAAAAATCTGGCACCCGAATACCAACTGACGCACCGCCATATCAAAGAAGAATGGAAGCCTCAATCAAGCCTCTGCAAAAACCTCAAAACTCGCTAGTATCTTGCTCTTTACAGGAGGCGGGAAACGCCCTAACACAGACACATGGTACACAAGTGTTCAAGTGACTGTTGTGTCTTTGTGGCAAATAATGTCACTCGATTCACATGATGTACACAAGCAACCACCACGACTTGTTATCAGAACACCGCCTGTCGTTTTCCTGCCACTTTGAAACATATGACGTCGGCACCTTCATTCTCAAGTGATATCAATCACGGCGTTTCTAACGGAGAGCTTTGATGCATTGTTGCAAAAGAATTGCCTGTTTAGAAGAGCTAAAAGAAAATTAATCGACAATATTCAGACTATATTAATCAATTAATTTTAAGGGCTAACAGTGAAAGAAATGTTCAAAATTTTGTCAACTAAGTAAGTAAGACGAAGGAGCTTCCCATTCCCAGAATAAATTTTATTTTCTTGCTATAATATATGAAGACGCTTTGGGATAGCCGGCTTTATGTTTAGCCGGTAATGGAAGCTTTTTCGTCCTGCGTAAAAGTTCCAGAACTCGAAAGCCACATATTCGGCACATGTTCCTTCCTTCCACGTCTCGTGCACAGCACACAATTTTGATCCACACTCTTAGTCTCTACTCAACCCTTAGTTTACTGACTTGGTCTTTTCTTGAACAGTTTTTGGTGATATAAAGTAACAATCTTACAAATCCTTTAATTTGTTCTTTGAGTTCCCTCGGCACAAAATTATCAATATGCAGTGAATATATTGCTTTTTAGTAAGGTATGCTTTTTCTTCAAATCCGACTTTGCCATATCGTACCCACGTTAGTAAATAATAACTCAAATACGTGTTCTGCCAAAACGTATTATATAAATCATCTAACACATAAGAATTACAAGAATGTCGATACCAGCTTCTCTACAGAACAGCTGAGTGACTAATGATCTCAGATTTTGCAGTCACTTGTTGGTAACCCTCATTGCTAGAGTTGTGACTCATGATTGTTTCTGGCGTTTTAAGGACAAGAAAGGATACCGTACGAAATCTGTGGACAACAAACGCTGCCTATACCACATCGAAGTTTTGTGCAACAATGAGAAGGGATTATTTTTTTCAAAATTTACGCGTCATTCTTTTCGATGACAGAACTAAAGGGATCAACGCAGATCAACAGACAAATTATATCTAACCAGAGATGTATTTGAAAGCAACATCAGCAGATTTCAAATGGCATATACACCAAATAAACAATTAATATTGATGAACAGTTAGTAATGATTAGTAATGTCCATTCTACGCCTTTATAAAATCAAAACCGGTAAAATATGGAATCAAAGTGTGGGTTGCTCCTGTTGCAAAGAATTTTTATTCCTACAACACGCAAGTATAAACTGGCAAGACTGATGGAACAGGAGAAAAAAAGCAGGACCTTTGAGTTGACAAAGGTATGGTCTGTCACATGTATGGAGACGGAAGAGGTGTTACCGCTGATAATTTCTTCACAAGTCGTAAACTAGCATATCTCCTTTTGACTAGGAATGTGACGCTGGTTGGTAAACAAAGGAAAATCTAGCCTGAAATTCCAATATTATTTCTCAGTGAAAAACAAAAACAGGTCTATTCGTCTATATTTGGCTTTAGCAGTGACCTAACATTGGTATCGCATTGGTATCCTCTCATCCAGAATCATGACGAAACGTGCATGGGCGAGGAAAAATATCGCAAATCTTAAATCATCATGCAAAATACTGTCACTAAAGATGGGTTTTGATGTTCAGGACAAGCTTGTGAGAGAATGAACTTGTACGAGATCGACATGGCGCTGGTATTTGAAACTGCTCCTCAGCTTTATTGATGTTGTTTGCGTAAAAGCATATGTACTGTGGATGCTGAAATATCTTAATTGGCAAGAAAGGAAGAATCATCGAAGACATCTGTATTTACTTTCTCTGGGAGAAATAATGGTAAGATCATACATAAAAAAGAGGGCTGACAGTGGAAACATCGACATACTCAGGGCCATGAGAGCGAGGGATGTACGCTACAAACAGCCAGCTTCCCCCACAACTGTGAAGAAAGTTGGAGGAAGGTGGCTTGGAAGATGTTCGATTTGTCCAACAGCTAAGGACAGAAGAACAGACTGGAAATATTGACAGTGCTCAGAATGGGTGTGCAAGAACCACACTGTCAAGAAAATTCAAATAAAATGTGAAAATTTCCAGCAACAATCAGACAAATTTCATTCACATTTCTGTTCTAAACTATATTTACTTGTCTTTAAAAATATATGTATTTCACTCTGTATAGTTGCGTGAGAAATTAAACACTTAAGTAAAAGCAATTTTTGTCTTTGAGTCAAGGAATTAAACTTCGGAAGAAAGATGTTGAGAATATGATTAAAAAAATAGGGTAAAAATATACCCAATACAGTAAAAGTAGAACGTTTTTTCTCCGCAATCCAAGGGTTAATTTACGAAATCCATTGAACACTGTCCCAGTTCAGAAGCCAATAAACAATTAGTTGCTCAAAAAATTAACTGCTTTTATGAAACCCAAAATCATCGTGTTCATCTAGTTCACAATCTCATAAAATGTTTCTTCAAGATACACTTTAATATTATCATCCTATCTACAACAGTGACTCCCGAAGTCTCTATTCTTCTAGTTGTACGGCCAAAGTTGATTACGCATTTCTTCTTTTCCCCACGCGTGTTATATTGGCCATCCGTGTTACTGTATTTAATTTAATAATTGTGATTTTATTTGGTACAGTGTAAAAATTCCACCCCTCATCTACATATATGAAATATCTTGAGGATAAAGAAAGTTAGACGGGGTCCCGCCCGGACTCATGTCAGCAGGAAGTTTGTGATGTCTCTCTTTGTGTCCAGGCACAGAGTTAACAGAACTTTATGTTTTCTGAGGAGTTTGTACCGAAATGTGTTTGTTATCTGACAGCCTTGCACAGAACAATCTTACTTGGTAATAGCAACGAACAGTTTTGAGTGTCCGGCGGGGAGCGCTGAGGGGTTTGTTGAAACAGAAGCACGCTCTCTTGAAGATCGGAGGATAACTTTGTCCGGTAGTGGCAGCAAGTCTCCGCTAATGTAGCCCTAAGGTTCAATATTAGAACGCGCTCCTGGGTGCAGACCTTAGCCAGATGCATCCACTATTCAACACCAAAATGTTTTTCCTGACATCCGTATTGATATAACGAGATTTGATGCCTTCAAAGCGGTGATTATGACGGGTGCTGTCTCCTGGAATGTGACTCTATAGAGTTTGGTAGGTTGGTACTCACGATCCGAAGGATCGTATTGCATCCTTCTTCAAGGTAGATGGGTGAATATTTATCTACCCTGAAGAAGGAAAAACAGATTTCAACTCATAAGTAGAAATTTACATTTAAATATTATCGCTGCATTTCAACGACGTACAAGTCGTCTAGATTACCTACAAGGTGATTTTTTAAGCACATGTGTAAACTGAAATGGATGTATGTCCTAAACGGAATGCTGTATTACATAAATTCTTCCATTACTTCAAAGCCCATACTTTACCAATGAGTGGCAGTATTCAACATAAGTTCCAAAACTTTTTATACACTTACGAGTAGGCAACGTGGAAACAAAGAATCAACACTTTTCCTCTAAAATTCAAGAGAAACAGCAGCAAAATATCTCGAAAATATTTGTTACATTTCATCTTGTGCTTATGACTTTGGTATTTAAACATGCCCTTGATCCAACCGTACAAGAGGGAAGTCACTTACAGTAGGATAGGGACATCGCGAAGACCATTCTCTTTGTCCTCCATACCCAATCCACCGAACAGAAAATGTCCGTCAACTGTGACTGGGAAGTAAATATGTAGCATTAAATGGTTGTGTGTCCTAAACGGGATGCTACAATGCTACGATTCTTGAATTCTTCTAAAACTTATTCACTACCACTTCTTAACCAGTATTTTTTTCTTGTGGCACTGCGGCCCAACGTGAGCCATGGCCTCCTGAGTCTTCAGATTTCTAGATCACACACAACGACGCACCACAGCAGGTTAGACTCCTCTGAACAAGTGATCAGTTCGTCGCAAAGACTTTTACCTAACAGCACAACACCAAGCAAACATCCATGACCTCGGTGGGATTCGAACACACAATCTAAGCAGGTGAGTGGCTGCAGACCTATGCCTTGAAGCGCACAGCCACTGTGATTGGCTTATAACCATTATTACGAATGTGTATTTACTTTCAAAGTTTCTGTATCAAAATTTCCTGTGTTTCTCTTCAATCGAACAAAGCTTCTGACGTAAACTCGACAGGTGACCCTCCCTCCGGTACACAGGTAACTGTAAATACCAAGTGCGTCCGGTAGTTTTTTTTACTAGCCCTAGAAACAGAGCTGCAGTCTAACGTCAAAAAAGGCCTATCTACTAAATAACTCTTCCTAGGAATTACACAGGAAAAGTGTGCTTCACACAACCTACATAATACGTGTATTTCCTGTCTCGTTATCTGACACATTTTTCCCTCCAATAGATGTTTAAAGGTATATGTGCAGAGGCTGCTAAAAAGTGGCCCCTAATATTAACCAAAACTGCAACGAATTTTATTGCACTATAGAAATACGTTCTGCATTTAAATTTTACATGCGGTTAGTCTAATAACAAAATTTTCATTTCAAACGGACTAAATGTGCTCCGCCAATTACAATACACAAGTATATCTACAAAACCGAATTTCTTTACAATTACGTATGAGAACTTTCACTTTCGAACGGACGTGATCCAGCCACTGTTTGGACATGAAATCGTATTTTCCGTAAACAAAAACCAATGGTTCGACTCGCCTTACTGTCTGACCTATTAGAACTTCATTATGATACTTCTGAACGTGAGCCAGAATGACCTGTCTGGGGTGTAGTTAGAAGAAGAACCTACCACAGAGGATGGATTTATGTGACAAAATGTGTAAGATGCTCCAATCTCCCCCTGGGGACTCACTTTATTGCTCGCATGTTTTAGAGAAAACTGAGATATGAGAGACAAGTTTATAACGCTGTTCAATCGATAAAGTTTCCACAGTGTGTCCCAAAAGACTGACGTTGGTAGGTCCACTTTTAGTGGATTATCTATGGTTGGATATATATATATATATATATACACGTTTTATGTCACTAAATCCCAGCAGCAGAATCCATCTTCTTCACTTAGATAGTCAAGAAATCACCTGCCATTCCTATAATCTATAGGTTCATTACTATGCTCATAGCGTAGTCGGTATAGTAACTCGCTAAGGGCTGGACGGTCCGGGTATCGAATTTCAGTTGGGACGAGTTATTCCGTGTCCTGCCAGACCGGCGCCGACGTCAACTCAGCCTCCTGTGCAATGGCTACTGTGTCTTTCCCGGGGTAAAACGGCCGGGGCGTGGCGTTGACCACTGACCCTCTCTAACGCCGAGGTTCAAACTGGGTAGAAGCTACATCTCTGTGCCTCCATAGGCATCTCATGGGATGACCTTTACCTTATCTCTATTACTACGCTCGCCGCCAAATGCAAGATAATTGGTGTGAAGAAAATCAAATTGATGCATTTTGAGAATGAAGTCAACGGAACAATATGGCTGAAAAAAGGAAATGGGATTTAAGAGGGACTAGGCACGGGTTCGAAGGAAGAAGGTGCTCTTTATGTGTGGGAGAAGGGATTATTGAACATAGGTTCAGAAACGAAAAGGCTGAGAGAATGATTTACACAGTACACAGTAAAATTTGTTATGAACAGAATGCAGCCAATAGTATAAGGATAACATATGCGGATTTAACAGGGATTAAAATAAGGAGAAAATATTTATTTGCAGTAAATTTAAGTGAAGTTGCAAAATGAGATCAATAGTTCGCAGAACTTTTTGAAGACGACAGGGAAATAGAATTTGGAACTAAGGTAGTGTTACAAAAAAGATGAAAATTTGAATGGTAAAGCGGTCTTGCTGTCGTAGTATGGGTTGTGATACAGAGTGTACCGCTGTAAGGATTCTGTGCTGCGCTGGAGCTCGGTGTTACACGGGCATGGATTGACGTACGGTAACACACCACAAAACAATACATAAGAATAAACACTGCTGAAAGCAGCCCGCTACTGGACCCTAACATGACCTATTTTTATGCGTTCCAAATCCTCACACACAATTACTTTAGAACGCATTTTAATATTATATCAAGCCATCCCCTAAGAAGTTTAGAATTAAATAAAATACGCATTTATCATCTATCCTTCTTTGGATTTGTGATTTGTGTAATGGCAAGTTTAAAAAATTATTAAGCGCCGCACGATGCAAGTTCTTTGTCCCCCTGTCACTTCCTCCCAAACATCCCTTCAGCTTCCTGCTCTCAAATGAGACCACAAATATATTCAAAACATAAACGGAAGGAATGGCAGTTCTCCCCCAGTTGCCATTACAAGTCCGAAATTAGTTGTTTATTCTTTGGTAATATATGTTCTGGCAATCCGCACAAGAATGAACAACAAATTGAAAAGAACGAAGAAACAAGGCGTACCGTGGGAACAGCCACGATAATATAACGCACCTAAATGTGTTTTAAGTGATGGTAATAACACTAGCTGCTCTGTGCACGTTGAAATTCCCTAAGAAAAACGGCAGACCGAAAACATAAAAGTCTGCAGCCCGTTCACAAGAAAGACATGGACCAGTGACGTAATGTTACTTGCACTGGCGTGTAAATTTTACAAGCATACGCGCCTGTTATGTAGATTCCAAACTATGTAGTCGGTTAAAACTTTAAACAAGGAATAATATTCGAATTACGAATTTAAATACCACATGAACTAATTATTTACACAATCATTACAATTTTGTTTCAATTTACAGCTCGTAGGTGCTTTGTGTTGGTATGACATTGATAAGTTTAGTAGATGAAATATTGCAAGGATAAAATTAAATTTCATTGCGAATTAAATTCTACCCATACATCACGAATGTGTTGCGAATAGCATCAAAACATTCTGTTGCAGTAGGTACTTGCATATCGTTTTAACAACCGTCACTGCCCTACATATTGGTAGCAATACGGATTAAGTTTCATAACTCGTTTGCGAGTCCTTATGCTGGATCAGCGACAGGAAACTGGGCACAGCACTTAAGTGATTACAGACGCATTATGAAACGACGAGGGAACCGTTTAAAGTGGGCGCCTTCTTATATGGCGCAGCGGTGTGACAGAAAAGGTTCGCTTTGTCAGAATATAATTTAATGTAGGGCTAATTGTGCATTCACCCGTGTTTCCCATTCCAGACCTCAGCGAGACGGCTTAGGTAGGACGGACAAGTTGATAACGTATTTTTCTCGATGACTTCACATCAGGGAAAGAAACAAGATCGGAAGTTCTTTACTTTCGCACCGTGCATGTTGTTATATTTATTTTATTCAAACCAACTCTTGCAGTTCATGCAGACAGTTCACAACCAAACATCCCACATACAAGTACATCAGGCACGCACACACATAGACAACATACAGCCACATACCAAATAAACAACTTGACGACGCAAACAAGCAGTGAAGTAGTAACAGCACTAAGCACGAAAGACGGCCCCCTGAAGATGGTCAACCAATTGTGACCGAAACATGTAGGGTTTTAATGATGTGTTTTACAAATAGTTTTAACAATTTAGTGTTTTAAATGTGAATGTGAATGTGTTTTAAAAAGAGTGCATGAGTTGGTTTGAATAAAATAAAAATTGGAAGTGTTAGGAAAGAGGATCCTGAAGAGAATAATTGGAGCAAACAAGGAGGAACTAACAGGAGGATGGCGGAACTGAATAAGGAATAATTTCATCCTTCAAACTCTTCATTTAATACTGTAATGTTAATGTTATTCGATCAATGCAGATGGAACAGACAAGAAATAAAACATGCGTGAAATACTCGTATATAAAAATGCTTACAAAACTATGGTCGGAAATCCTGAAGGAGAATATACGTGTGTAAGAAAAGGTGATAATAAAGAGAATCTTAAATAACTATCCTGCTATGTGTGGACTAATTTCATGTAGCATGGACAGGGACCAATGGCGGGCACTTGTGAATAGGGTCATAACCCTCTAGATTCTATAAAATTAGAAACATTTCTAGAGTGATTAAGAAAATGTTAGCTGTTGAAGAAAACCTTTGATCCAAGGATTTAGTTAATATTCGTCGGCAAGTAACTTGCTGACAAAATGTGTGTAATGAAGTTCGTGAATTAATTTTGTTTCTATTTGCACTGTGTTTGCTTTCTCTCAAGGAACAATATTAAATCATGCAAACAAAGAACTACTGGGTGTATGACATGTAGTGATCCTTACAATGTAGGACAAGTATCGTTGTGTACTGGCACTAAACATAAGTCCTATTAGGCTTCAGTGTGGTTCAGACATGTCTCTCAGACGGCAGGAATAATAAAGTAACGTTTTTGCTCGAAGTGACAGTTTGTAAAACCGGGATGAAGGCCTGAGGGTTTTCTTTTTGAACTTGGCTTATAGAATGTTACCGGTCCATGATAATCGTTGAACATCTCTAACATGTAACTAGTAACATATAAAAATACAACATATCCGCTTCATGGCACAAAGAGTAGCCTTGCATATTAACGCGAAAAAATATTATTTCAGTACAGTCTGGATGCGAATCGAACCATTTTTAGAATCTTCCCTTTAATTACATGAGTAAGTTATACTTTATTCAACTTAATGTCATTCCTCCTTGACAGTTCTTGTTACCGTGAAAGGCAATATTGACAAAAGCAGCAACCGTATCAAGGTTGAGCAAAAATTACTTCTAAAATTAAGTAAGCACTGGCCTACAAGTTTACTAATTGGCATTGAGCTGCGCCTTCAGGAATGTCTCCGCTATACCCTGTAAAACCCAGTGATTATTATTATACGGCTGCTTTAACATTAAAACTATGTATTTTCTCCACAAACAGTATTTATGTGTTTCGTATAATTCTCATAGCTGTCGGTGATTTTCTCCATTAAAAGTATTAACCAATTGGTCTTTTTAACGGAGCAGCGTATTTACCAAAACCTGGGACCTAGGTGTTTACGAGACGTGGTTATTACAATATACTAGGACTTCGAAGTATGCTGCGTTTATTAATAAGTAATATTAAAATATAAAGCAGGTAAGCAATTACTAGAATTGCAGCAATCAAATGGACTGCATAAATACGTGCGACGTATATGCCCTCAAGTTCATGAGTCCAAGGTTTTTGATATTCTGCATAAAAATCTTAAATGTTCTACACATTTTTCGTATCCAGTACTGCACTGCAAATGATGCAGAACTAAGTCAAAATAACATCGTTTTGGAAATAAAAGTACAGAGTGGTGTTATTTAATACGAAGGATGCGCCTCTGGATACCTCGCACAATTCAAGCATGTTTTTCCCTTAGGAATCAGTCTAGATGCGTTCTCGGAGCACAAAAATCTACAACAGTTGTGGTGTATTTTTCCTTGTAAACATACTTCTAGGGCAAGTAGCTATAAACATACTTCTAGGGCAAGTAGCTATAAACATACTTCTAGGGCAAGTAGCTATAAACAAACAACGAAAGCTCATTTCGTAATAATTTTATTAATTAATGTAGTAAAGTACCTAATAAAATTCGAAACAAACATATTCCGACGACACTGAATGAACAACAATTGTACATGTAAAACACCCTAAAAGACTAGCCTGAAGATGGCTCTGTATATGAGCCAAAACATATAGCTACAAATAAAACTAAGATTTCTAATAAACTGAGAGTTGTGTACGACTATATAATTTTATAATTTTACATACATAGAGAACGAAAAAGAGTTGCAACAGGCGCCTGATAAGGACACATTATCTTCCGTCTTGATGTTGAAGGCTGGCATGACAAACTTCTAAGATTCTGGATTCGCATTATTTCAAATTTTGCGCATAAAGTGAGATGTATGAATGTTTTTGTAGCTCACTGTTTTTAAATTTCTTATTACAAGTTCGGATACAGTGCGACCATACTGTATATCATTATACAAGTAACAAACGCACACTTATATCTCTGTTTTGGAACTACTGCCGACAAAGGACGTGATTACGATGTTTAGGTTATCATATTAAACGCAGCTGTTAAACGCTACTGCGAAACAGAAGAAAACATTTTTTTTATTCTGAATAAAATAAATTATTTCAAATAATTGTGACTAGAACTCTAAAAAATTGTTTCTCGTGAGAATTCAAATAACAGTTCTTTAAATATTCAGGTTTTCTAGGACACACTGTATCTCCGTGCCAACAATCGCCAAGGCATCATATCCTAGAAGGCGTGGATCTTTATCGGTAGCACTGTTAAGGACCCTGAATCACGCAAAATTTCTCTAACCTTCAAATTTATGTGACAGAACCTGTTGTTCCTAGGTTACAGAAAATGTATTACGCTAATTTTCCATAGTTTTTCTGGCGTAAGATGCATTGAACTGTGTGGTCTGTTGGCGTTTTTCACGAAGTAACAAATCTAACATACGCAGATGCATTAACTTCTTCAGCATGCATACTTCACGTGAATTAATAGTTACTTTCTTGAATTTGGATCAGGTACACTTTAAATCACTGCTGCCTTCATGATTATATCTACCTTAGAAAAGTACAAATTCTGAAAATCATGTCACTACAATATGTATCCTGCATAGAGAATCGTTAGTGTGGCTACCGCCCATGTCACAATTTCATATATCTCTGTTTTACTTGTAAGAAAAAACAGGCGTGTAATGGGAAGATGGTTTCTGTTCCTCGGCACGTTTTGTTTACGAAACTAGCTGGTAGATTTCAGTGAAATCACTTGCGTCAATATAACATTAACGTTGAAAGGCAAATTTTATTTTTGTCACAGTTTATCTAATATACGAGTAAACTAAACACAGCATAAAGTATAAAGATAAGGGTTTTTCGAACACAACATTTATAATTTGGCATGAAATAGAGATCTATGTAAAATCTACTACTATCACATGAAGTATATTTAGTTATTATTTAAATCTAACTAGGGAGATATATTTTCCATCATAATGCCTTGTTTGTATCCCTTATTGAGTTTACGTGATAGATTTCATCTGAAGTAAATCAACGTCAAGATCAGAGAAGGATATAAAATATCAAAGAATGTGTTTGAAAAATGGAATAGAACACCTGCCACTGATGTTAATGTAATGGAACACGGTTTATTGGAAAGAAACGAAGTACAGAGGCTCGAAAAGTGACAGTGACTAGGTACTGTTGCTACTAGTCACTGTTACCGGTTATGCATGTCATCGTAATACTGATGTCGATGTTATCATGGGACTGACCATGCAGTATGTTGCCATGGAAGATATAAGTACAGGTTTAAGTGTCTTTCACTTGCCAGTACCATTAAACTCCCTCGCATAAGCTAACGTTGGTGCACAAAGTGCATGTATCTTTACTTCTACTGAAAGAATGTGGTGTTAGAACAAAATTGTGTTTTTATATTGACAGCGAATTTAAACATTTTTTATCTCTGACGTTTGTCACTAACAGTAAAATAATCAATGTTGCATATATTATTGTACTACTCCTCTTTGTTTAAGAGAAAAACTGCGAACCCAAAGCACAGATTTTTTTATTAAATATCAACAAATTTTTTTGTAAATTTACGTGTATATAATGTTAGAATGCGGTGTAATCTTTCCTGTGTCTGTATTTACTCGTCTATTTTCTTACATATACATATTTGTATACACCCCCCCCCCCCC
>Ga0268261_10000572_pt1 | contig 23483 bp, 23 predicted proteins | sample TergutNc150P1_FD_190353 | JGI IMG/M metagenome (GOLD analysis project Ga0268261, IMG submission 190353) | Nasutitermes corniger P1 segment gut microbial community from laboratory colony in Florida, USA - Nc150 P1 (SPAdes) (version 2) | ecosystem: Host-associated > Arthropoda: Insects >...
CACACACACACACACACACACACACACACACACACACACACACACACACACATATATATATATATATATATATTAAAATACCTATTTCTTGTTTGTAATAACTTCAGTTAATTGTTGTGGTGTATATTTGTGCACTGAATTGCAGAATTTTATGTTGTGTCAGGTAGTTCTCTATTAAAAAGCGTGGAAGGCAATTGGGACATACTTGATTGTGGATTCTTTTTGTGGTTAATCTTACGTAGTTACGTTATTTTGTATAGTGGGTGGACTTGTGTTCAGCATAAATTAAATGCTTAATCAAAATTTTGGATGTGTGATGCATATCACTTGCTATTTGATGAGCTTTGTAGATGGGTTTATATAAGGAGGATAGATTGTAGTGTGTCTACCAGAGTTGCACTGTAGACAAACTAATGTACCCCAAAACAACTTTTGTCATACTACAGTATAATGATAGACTGATGGGCCATTATAGTTGATCCTTCAGGGTCATTTAGTAGTTTTCTAAATGTATTTTGTACTAATGGTTCAGTAGGCAATTGGCAAATCCAATATTTCCATTTTGCATCTGTTCCTGGCATATTATCTTGCAAATAGTTCACTGTGTAATGTATTTTAATTGTACAGAAACCAGTACAGCAAATTATGTTAGTCCAACTCGCATGGGAGTTGAAAGGCGCTGAATTATCAGATGTTCTAGATTATCAGATGGTACTTATACTGACCAAAGTTTTTGCAGGTACATTTTTGTTACTGATCCCATACTTGGACTGTACATCTAATTGTGGGAGTATTCCATTTGCATATCTCCTTCATCTGCTGGTTTAGGGTCATAAGTGTCCAAGTTGATGGAGGAGAAGACAAGGAGTGAGGAGATGTACTGACACTCTTGGAAGCCTTTTTGAACATGTCCTGAGATTGCATGTTTCATTGATGATGCTTTTTTTTTTTTTTCGATAAAAGGCAGAACTTCCAGTCCTCGACTTCTCTTCTATTTCCAGATTATTGGACGTCAGGTTAAGGGAATTTTGCTGCTGTATATTATAAACTAAATAATTACACATTGCATTTTCATTTAATGTGATCTCATAAATACAGGCAGTTCTGAAGTGACTATAATAAATTTTCAAAACAGAAATATAAAGTTATTCAGCATAAGTGTTTGTGTCAGTGTGTTAATGTCAAGACATTTTGTGCAAGCATTTGTATCATCGGATTTTGTTTAATATTAAGTGATGTTAATAATTCTTATTTTCTTAATGTTTACTTCACTGTCCTTTTATTTTTGAGCTTTGTAGAAAGTGAGTTCAGGGTCTGGCAGAAACACCTGGTGGTTTAGTAGATGTTAGTAAGGGAGTAAAAATGTAGATGTAATGTTACATATATATTATTTTAATATAGGACATTTTATTTTGGGGTACAAGAATTGCTGATGAAACTACTTACATCTTGAAAGTAACAGCCTTCACATGAACTCCATCAGACTTGAACCTCTGTCATTAATGTGTGGTAAAATTCCTCATTGCCCATTACATTATTATGTCCAAAGTATTTTGAATTTCTTTGGAGATTTGTGGTTCAAGATCACAAAATGTTATAGTCCATGTGTTGTAAACATGTAAACATTTCTTTAAATATCACCAGAGAAAAATGTATGGAGGAGATGGGTCAGGCAAGTGTTACAGACTGTGAAATCACACACTGCAAGATTAAGCTGTGGATTTCCATGCTTATGTGAACGGTGTGGGCTGTGGATCAGTCTTATTATAACCATAAGAGTTCATGTTGAGATAGTCCACTTATTACTGGCATCAAAAGGTGTAAAGCCTGTTGAAACAGTTCACACTCCCTCTGAGGGCCTTGCTAACCCACTGTCCCCGGAGAAGTGTAACTTGTCCTTAAGGATGAGACGGTATAGAGCATAGTAACCTCCCTTCTGTGCATAGGTCATTCATAGAGTTCACTGGGATTTTCTTTGGACTTGTAACAAAAATTCTGCCTCTTCACTGTAGCAGTGAGGTGGAAATACATTTCATCACTCATTGTCAGTTTGTTCTTCAAGCCTGGATTGTCTTCCAGCAAATTCAACAAAAATGCACAGTAGTGCGCACACCTTTGTTTCTGGCACTTGGTCCCCATTTGGATGACTGAATGTTGTGGGTATGGAAGTGTAGAGTCTTTGTCTAAATATTTGTTCACTCTTGGGTCAGACATGTAAAGCACACAAGCCTGTTTGAGACCCTTGCAGTCATGCACTGTCTTCTTCTGTGAACAGAACACACACTGTCTGGCAGCTCTGCATCTTCCACAGAATCTTCATGCCATTCTCAAACCCCAAGAACAAGCTGCCAGAGGGAGCACCTTGCTAGTTACCCAAAATTCTTTGTGTTGCTTCATTTGAATAAACTTTATATTACAGAAATGTGTTCCCATATGATCCAACACTGTATACTGTTCTACACCAGTGTCACCACAACACTTAAGTATCAGTGAGAAACAGCATATCAGTGGAACTGGTACTTTTCCCACATCCTGTACAGTTGTAATAATTTGTTGTATTTGATGTACACTGAATTGTGCTGATATAGATTACATTGTTGTGGCCTCTAATGCTATAGCTGTTACAGTGTATACCATTGAAGCTTGAATATAAGACAAGATTTTTTCAGAAATAGCTGCCCAGAGAAGTAGTGGTCACCTTATAAATGACGGCTTAATGGCATTCCCAGTGGCACGTCACTAGTGACTAATAAGACATGCTGTAATGCTGTTCTTTTTCATTCAGTGTTCCAGTAAATGGTTTAGTATTAGTTGCAGTGTAGTACCTGTCTTTGTCTAATTCACATTGAGTTTGTATTTTTTCATCAGTTTGAGTTTTTAAAATATTACAACCCCCTAGTATTAGTGCTCTGAATCCACATCAGATTCATAAGGCAATTCTGCTGAGAGAAGGTTTAATGTAACCTAAAACTATGTGAGATAATTTCGACAGCAGACAAATTATTTGTTAACCCTTTAAACGCCAAATTAAATCCCATCTGCCATTTGCTGGCATTATTAGCTCACCATATTCTACACGTTAGCAGGATAAGGGTTAAACAGCAGATGCATCAAGAAGAGCATTTGTAGAGCCAAAAATTGGAAGATTTGATGGAATTGATGTGAAAGTTGTAATAGAGGTCACACTGATATGCAGTGGGAGGGCTTTACCATTACAGTGGAGTCAGTGCAAATAAAGGGGAGGGAAATTGCTCAGAATTTAAGCATAAATGAATTCACAGCCAGCAGTGGTTAGTGTAAAATAATGATGTGCCAGAATGGATTAGTATTGTGGCAGTGCATGATGCAGCGGCTCCCAAAGGAAGGGGTAGGGTGAAAAGTTACTGTCCTTTCAGCACCACATTATAAAGGTATGAGAACATGCCCACCTTCTACATTTCATCGTTAATACTGACAAAACTTAAGTATCTTTTAACATGCCTTAAAATGTGACAGCAAATAAAAAGGGTGAGAAATCTGTTATCCTCAGAACAATTGGGAGTGAAAAATCTAGGATAACTGTGATGAGTAGTGTTTCAGCACATGGGGAGAAACTTTCTCCCCATATAATTTGCCTGTTTATTGAGTCAGTTGATTCAGGACTGAATGGGAATGCCATTACCAGGATGGGTAATGGGGTTTTTCTTGTCATGGCATATTCGTATTAGCTCCAAGGCCTAATATATTTATATTCTTCGGGTATGAGGGATTCCCTGTGTAGAGTGAAAGACATTTGTATGTTAAGCAAACTCCTATCTACACATAGTCCTAAGATCTCAGACTGCACTGTAGCTTGGTGCTAATACCATGAGTAAAACTGCACCACATCCATTTTGTTGGTATTAAAATGTGCTCACATGTTCCTGTTTATGGTACTCATATAAGACACTGGATTAGATCACTTCAGTGCAGAGATGAGCAGTATATATTGATCAGTTGTATTAAAAGAAAATTCTAATTTGTTGTATGAAACATAGTTACATGTGTCCTGATCTTTAAGTTTGGTACTCTTAAACAGGTTTAGTTTAACTGGACTTTTATCTGAAAGTCATATGGTTCATTTGTTACACTGCTTCAGAGAAATGAATATATATTGCTCTTAATGGGGATAATAAAGTTATATTATCATTGGCTGGGAAGTTGAAAATTAAACAGTGCAGGAAGAAACACACGTGCCAGCATGGTAAGTGATATAAAAATTTGTATTTACTAGTATGTGCTTGGCTATCATGTCAAGTTTTGTCCTTCGCCATGTAAGCTGCATTTAAATGTGTGTATGTATAGTTTGCATCACAGAATACATTTGGTTGCTGGGTAAATTTTATTTTCATCTTTATCCGTCCAATGTGACATATATTTTCTGTTGAGTTTAAAAAACTTTATCGTGTAAAAATGTACTAGTACACAAAAAATTGTGACATGAAATGTATGTGGTACTAAAATATTCATTTATTTGAAACACTGTTATATAGTGTTTAAATAACTGAGTATAGAAATAATTTGTCAGTATTACCTGTTCACTAGCTTTGTGATCAGCAGACTGTGGCTCCTTGTTGCGGAGTCGCACAAGTCCCAGGTGCCCATGGCAACTAAATTTTGTGCTGTGGCACCTAATACTTGTGGGTCCTCAGTGTGGAACTTGCTTCATGTCACCCTTCTGACGGTTAGAATTTTGAGGTGTTAGATTTTTGGTAAGTTTGTACACCCCTGATGTAATGTTACCTCATTAATGTCAGATGCAGAATGCAAAATTTTAGGTTCTCAGAGTGGTGCTTAGAAGATTCAAATCTTCTGGGATATGCTGTGTCAACTGGTAGATAGTTAATGCTGTTTGGAGGCACTGTTCCTCTGAAATGTCAGCAATCTGTCGACACACTGTAATGTCTCAAGATTTTAATCTTCAGCTTTATACCTGTAATCACATGTGTATGTCACACTCATGAATTATAAGAAGCCACTGTATTCCAGTCTTCTTCCATTCAAGCACTTTGTAAGCAACACAACAAATGCCATTGTTATTTATAACTCAGTAAAACAAACCGTTGAGTTTCCCACTGAATCTGAAGCAAAAATGTTAGTTCCTAATAAATTTGGGAATGCACGGAGAGGGACAAAATGGTAACTATTGCCTTCTTCAGTTTCTCAGTCATCATTTTATCTGAATAAGTGACTTGCCAGAAGTTTGATTTGAGGTTGTCACAGCCGTGAGGTCGCAGGTTCGATTCCCGATGGTGTCATTGGAATTTTTCATTGACACAATCCTTCCGGCTGCACTATGGCCCTGGGGTTGACTCAGCCTCTAACAGAAACAAGTACCAGGAATATTTCCTGGGGATAAAGACGGCTGGCTCGTAGGGCTGACAACCTCACCACCTTCATGTGCCGACTGTCTTGAAATCTGGGAGCCTCATCCTTCTGGAACCCTCAGGGCCTGTCCAGGCCTGTAATAGGATTGCTTTACCTTTATACAGCAGTGAGCTGAAGTGAGTTCTTCTGAGAAGTGAAGCTATGTCGCTACTGTGTAGTTTGAAGGCGACATGATCCCATGAAATGTTAGGGACTGCACAACCAGTGACACAGTGTCATGTCCCATAAGAACTGAATCTTCATGCATTCAGTGTTGCCGTCAGGTACTGTACAGTAGAGTGGAGTGAAAAGAATTACTATCTTTTAGCTAGTCTGTTCATGATGAATAAAAAGCAGAAACTGCTGTTGATAACAATGCATTTAATATGTAAGATAATACTGTAGATAGTCTTGTGTATGTGTGATTTGTTTGTAACATGTTAATTTGTTGTGTGCAACAGAAGTGCAAACATGGCTGTAGGTTTGCGTGTTCCTCCAGCTCAATTCCTGTGCGGCAACATGAATTGAAAATTACATATACATTGGGGTGTCTGTTGAACCATATTCAACCCGTCACCTCTATAATAATTTCAGTTTATTAATGAGGTAATAATTTATGTTTTAAAAGAAAACTAAATGCATTATTCATCTTGAAGTTAGATCACAATCAAATGTGGATGATTTGTGAACTGTAAATAAACAATGCAATGAGATTGGAGTCACATTTTCTTATTTCTGTCTAATTCAGGAAAGGTACGCTGATCTTGAACATCATTAATCATAATGTTTTCCATGCATTAGACAGTTGCTAATAATTCTGACAAAATACAGTTGTAATCAGGTTGTATATATTATTGTTACATGTTGTTATAATATCCCACATGTTTTGGCCCTTTCTGGGCCACCATCAGCAAGAAACCAAATAAAAGAGATGTATTAAACACCAGTGTGTATCGTCACAAGAAATTGCAGCTCATACATATATAAAACACACAGCAGCAAGAACTGCACTCTTTTGGATTATTATGCAGCAGGTAATATCAATTTCTTAGTGACGTTTCAAGAAAACCTGTCAGTCCCATCTTCAAGGGTGCCAGCACTCACTGCGTAATAACCCAGAAGAGTTCATTTCTCATTTACTTTGTGGTGGAAGTCTGAAATCAAACATAGTAGCGAGTTTTATATGAAATATTAATTAAAATTTGGAGACTAGAAGTTGTCAAAAGTGTGTTCAGTTGTCATAATTCGTTTGCACACAAAGTCGCAGTACAATATATTTGCATTCAAACATGTATAGCATTTCTTGTTACTCATTTAGCACATCCATTTCATGAACAAGAGAGAGCAAAACACCATAGATCATCTCCCTCATGGCCAAGTCAATGTTCCACCCACTCTGGTGTGCAGCACCAGAAGATGTTGCCAGATGTCATAGAATAAGATTTCAACCCACAACCCCAATGCTTGAGCAGTATTTGACATTCACCACACAGGTACAGATAAATTCATCCCTCTCAACAACATGAAGGAATGTGGGTGAAGTAAATGCATAGCTCCACTCATTTCTAACCTCAGCACTAGATGGAAGTGAGTGGTCAACTTCACACTTCCACCAATTTACCCATGGGGAAAGAACGTCTGGCATCCATTGAACAGGAGGCTGGGTGGGCCCATAGCCAGTCTGGACATTTTGCAGAAGACGCAAAAAAAACATGTTCCTGCGAGTAATCAAACACCAGATCTTCCAGCCTGTAGCCTAGTCACTATACTGACTCTCCTGTCCCAAGGTTTGAACACAGTCACATAAAAATGTTGCTAGATACGAATACCAGACACTACAGAGGAAATGAACTCAACAAGACTACAGGTGCACATTTCTGAATACACAACACAAATATTATTCTGGTTAGTCTGTATTGTAATATGAAACATAAATCTTGAAAATGACACTACACTATCTGTTATTAAGCCAATCTCCACATACACAGATCTTTCACCCACTGATGACATAGTTTGTTTTGCTGGCTGCTGTCATGCATTGAGGAGGGAGAATGAGTGCTAATGTGGTACAGAGTGGAATGGCTGCAGTAACAAATATAGGCAGTAAATTTAAATGCTTCAATTGAGAACTGCAGCGAGAGTAGTGGTAATTTCTTACTGAAGTTTTGGGACAACCTATCGGTCCCATCTTCAAGGGTTGATCTTCAGGGGTTTGACCCCTGAAGATGGGACCGATAGGTTGTCCCGAAACGTCGGTAAGAAATTACCACTTCTCGCTGTGTAATAACCCAGCAGAGCGCGGTTCTCATACTTCATGGGGGGAGCCTTAAATCATGCAAAAATGCTTCATATTTTTGGATAAAACTGTAATGATCGAGTTGAAAATATTAGGTGCCACTGAACAAAATTTAGTTGCCCAGGCATCAAGGCACCCAGGATTTGTGGACTTCTGATTATAATTATAATACCTTTTTGCAAAATTCCATCCTACGCGTTTAAAACGTAACTGAAAGTGTTCAGCTTTCAGTTGTCAGAGTACAATTTCAAATCTCATTCTTCTATAAGACAGCATGGTAATACAAAAGTACAATACATGTTCAGTGAATCAACAAAACACACAAAGTAAACAACAAAGAAATGTATGTTATGAAAGATTCCCAGACATCTATAAAAGTACATCTTTAAATTAGTGAACTTCCAACACTGACAAATTCTTTTCCCACCAGGCAATCAGCTCACTTTTGAACACTCAACTTCTAAACATGAAGGATAGACCTGTTCAGTGATGGATCAATGATGTGTTAAAAATGCTTCAACATTCACATCCAATTATAAATATAGGTAACATTTTAATGGTATGCATCTCGTTGTGTGATATAATAACTTGGGATAATTTCCATTAGACGCATGTTTATTACTGTAGCAAACGATACAGAGTTTTGCATTCAAAATGTTTATTTTACAAGGTTTCCATTTTCTTGAGATTTTAAAGGGCCAGTCTACATCCTGATTAGCACTACTACTATATATTTTAATATCTGAAATACTTGGAGGTACATGACATAATGTGTATTGGATTTTAACAACTGTAAATTTTATATTTCATCCAATCATTTAAAACATTTTGATGGTACATTACCATATACATGTGGTGAGAGATGAAGACTGCCACCTTCATTCAAAATTTGTTTAAACAACTAGCCATTTTATATTATTATAGTTGGACCTGGTGATGGCCTGAGGAAACAGGCTTGAAAGATTCTGTCTGCATAAATCTGTATAATGTCATACAGTAATAAAATTGTGTTTAAGGAAAAATGTCACAATTTGTACATTCAGTTAACATTTGTCTAAGTTTGTCACCCACATTCTTCTGTTATAATATCATTCTGAAGACACTGCCAACATTCAGACCTTACTTAGAATAAAGCAGAGTCATATTAAACACATTATATCTGCTTAATTAATGCACTTCAAGAATAATAGATGTTTACAAAGGAAGATGTCAAGTACTCTAAGAACAATGTTAATATAACTAAGTTAATAAAAATATATAAAATACAATAATAGAATATTCCAAAGGTTTTGACTTATTCTTGCATTTTTCTTTAAATGGTTTATCACAATTTTGTTTCAAAATAACTGAGGCAACTCATATTTCTTTGTCACTGCCCTATCTCAGATCGGGCGTAGAACCTCCAAGGTAGACACTTAGGTCACTAATAGTGGATTTCACTAGTTTGGCCTTTATTGTTGGTAAGCCCAAACGCTGATGTGCTGAGTATCGATGGCAACCACCAAATGAATAATAATAATCGCCTCCCTCTCGACCTTTAATCCACAGAACATCAATTGGTGGCACCTCACTACATTTCACTGGATCCTGGAATACAGACAATGCGACACCAAGCCAGTGGGAAATATTTAATGAACTTTCAAGGTTTGAGTAATCAAAATGAAATACTGCATTAATTTAGATCTTCAGTTACCACTGGTCTCCATACAACTAAACCTAGTGAACTTTCATTCCATATAGTAACCAAAGAAATAATGTGCAAAGGCATATACATAAGTCTTCTGGGTTATTAGAATCTGGTGGACACTGAAGTTCAGTATCCACTGGAAGAACCCACATGACTATCACTTGAGCAATATCTGCTGAAAGCACAGAAACCTGTATAAATTCATAAAAGTTCTGACAAAATTTGCAACACCTACAGTGTAACTAAATTCATAAACTAGAACTTACTTGCAAAGTCTTCATTATGCTGTGAACTTTATCGTCATTTACTTCTAGTGGAAAGGGACGAATAAGAACTTCCATTGGAATATCATGAACTTCTTTGATTAACCCTGCATGAATGCTGGTAATATCTTGTGTGCTTGATTCCAGAACTCTGCTGGTGGACGCCATCACTGCAATAAAGGAAGAAGCTTGGAGTAGGCTTATTATCTTAGCCTTCTTATTACAGAGATTATAACCAATAATCAGTAATCCAATAAGAACATAAGGGTATATCACAAAATGCGTTACTCTCTAAACACATCATTATACAGTCAAAATATAACCTGAGCATAAAATTTGTCTGAAACTTCTTTTGAAATTTTATGTCCAAGACTTACGCTACAAACATCTGGAATAGGATATGCAGTACTGTGGGGCACCTTTTAACAATTGCTCATCTTCTTTTACTGGATTTCCCCAGCAAACTGGAAATGCTGTTCCCTCTTGTAGGACTAACAAGAGGAAGATGCTGAATATGGGGGTTGTATAAACACAGATATACCATGTTTTTTTCTAGAAGTTACAGTGCAAAATACCACTAAAAGTGTTTCCACATGACAATAAGTTTATTGTTTCAATAAGGTAACCAGTGCATTAGGTAAAGTTAGGCCTCTTTACTTCTGGGGCAAGGGCCCCAGTACAGATTAAACAGCATGATAGGTGGGTCCCACAGCCAGCCTAAACATTTCAGAATGGATAAAAAATCTTGCCCCTGCCAGAAATTGAACCGCCATTCTGCAGTCATTCACACCACAGCCCAGTCACTGTAAATTACTCTATCCCAGCTCCTCATGAAAGGTTGTTCTTGCAATTATAAATAAACCAAATTCAGCAGCAAGTATCCTCACGCACCGTTGTGAAGATGTTCTTGTTGCAGGTGAAAAGATTTTATGCTTCAAACTTGGACCTGAGAAAGGTCTAGTGTGAGGAGAGACAATTACATACCAAATGGTTCATATTTTTACTCTAAATCAAACATGAGAATGAGAATAATTAGGTATATTACATGAGAAATTATTACAACATTTTGGGTGTAAAAAATGAGGCCCCATGCACAGAAGAGAGGATGCATCTTAAAGAAAGGTGCTAAGATGAGAATGGGATTGAGCTCATTTACAGCAGGGTTCAAGACTCATGTGAACATACTAATGACCTTTGTGGTCCATAAAGAAAGGCAAAGAAATTTGTCACTGTCCATACCATGAAGGCAGGGAGCAGCGGCATAGCTCCAGTAATTCTTAAACTCAGCACGAAATGGAGGTTAGTGTTCAACTTCACACTCCAGCCACTTTACCCAAGGAGAAAGAACCCACAGTACCCATTACATTGGAAGTTGGGTGGGCCCCAGAAGCAGTCTGGATGTTGTGTTCCACAAAAAGTGAGAACTTCCTGATCACTTGTGCAACTGTTTCTTTATTGAGACAGGCTCTTCTGCAAGGTAAGAGAGAGCATGAGTGCTTTATTCTGTTAATTGTAATGTTTGATATGCTGATAATCAAAAAAATGTTTCCAGCTGTTTTTCCATACTAGTCTGCTGATATAGCAGTCAATGAATAATGCTTATACTGTGGATGATAAGGAACATAAACATGTTCTCTGCAACAAATATTATCCTACAGAGCTCAAGTCCTAATCAGCACTTACATTAAGCTTGCCTCAAATGAGGGCATCCTTGAATGTTCTGAAAGAAGACAACACACCAAATTACAGCAAAGAAATATATGACAACTGCCATGTACCATTCTCACTGCATGTCTGATTTCAGTTTCTGATGGTTACTTTCAATTATATCTGGCATTTGGGTAATGTCATATTCACTGAATATGGTAACCTAACGATACATGAATAATATTCCATTAACTGTTAACATGACAACTGTTAAATGAATATTAATCAAACGGGAGTTGATGTTGCCTGATATTGAAATGGTGCCATTGTTTCATACATATTATGCAAAGCATACAGATATGTGCCAGACATGTGGCTCTCAAAGTTCTTTAAAAGAAGGCTGTCCAACTAAGGAGATTTGGCATATGCAATGGTACACTTGTGATACCAGTCCTTTGATCATGAATTGCTCCATTGTTACACTTACTTAGGTCATATGAGTTTAGCTTAATGGGACCCAAAAACTATTCTAAACATCCACTAATGTAATGTACGAACTCCATGACAAGAAAGAATTTGCCAAACGTCCTAGCCATAAAATGTTAATAGTTACATCCAAACAAACTAACAAGGCCCTAGTCCAACGGGTTTTCCATTCGGCACAGACGAATCCAGTTAGTATCACATTTTCTAACCTCAAATTACATCAATTTTAAGAGACTTACCTTGGACTCCACACCCTAATTAACAGAGAAACTTTAATTAACGTATAAAAACCCCATTACCTGATCCTGCGAAATTTCGAATCCCGTTGACAACAGAATTTTTCAGTGCCGAATTCATGACATATCAAACACATAACACTGGGAAGATAAACACTAATGTTATATACAATTATCACATTGTCATGATATTTGTAACAATCGACAACACAAAGTGCCTACATGAGAAACACATGTCATAAAACAAAAATGAAATTACAGATTTGTATCAGTAGTTTCTATTTGAAGTGACGATATTAAATATTAATAGTTACTTAATTGTACTGAACAAAACTGACATTCCACCACAGCAGTCACGTAACAAACCTTTGCATGCAAAATCGTCCCTGCTACCCGAACAAAACTTCTTCCTATCATTTCCTTCCTCTTCACATGACGTCTCGCGTTTCCTTCTAACTATTATTGTTGCGGTGTCCATCCAGATTAAATGATAAAAGTTATGGGATGATACTTTACCGAACTCGAAATGCCACCAATGTTTATCTTTAACGGTGTTTAAACTAATTTCAAACGGTTTTCCCCGCGGGAAAATATGTTTTGTTCGTCACGTTTTGTACCGCCAACAGCTCAAAACTAATTTCGCGTGTTTATTCGTACACTTCCAATTCCTCATCGCTGTGTTGTTCATCAACTGTTCTCCTGTTTTTATGTACTGCTCATCATACAATGATCTATTTCACGACCTACAACCAGCCCTGATTTTTAAATATGTCTGTTCGCTTGTGCCTAATTAATAACAATGTTGATTAATAAGTTGTCATCGCTGCTAATATCTACATGCCGTGGGTTTTACGTTGGAATTGTAATTAAAAGCACTGATTTTTCCCCGCTTTTTTGCAAGGTATAACAAGAAACTAAATAATTAAATAGCAGAACGGACGTATAAAGGAATATACTGATCCTGTTCGTTTGTACCTCTTATACGCCGACATAGGCATAGGGAGTATAGCGACTATACCACTTGGAAGATCCGGAGTTGGATTCCTGCCACGTGCCAGAGAATTTTCTCGAGTTCAGTGCATTGGAAAGATAAAATACGAGTGACAAGAACAACGAAAAATACGTAATAAACGCAAACATTTATTTCATGCCTTTAAAATAAAAATTTCTTAATGACAATGTATTTACGTACTCGATTTCTACAATATTTGCTACTTTTACAAAATACTACAAGTATATACTTTTCAAACTCGGCGTGATTCCCGTGGCAAAAAAAAAAAAAAAAAAACACCAGTCTACATCTTACATCATCACCTAGGACCCTACTTATGTTAATATCTTAATATCTATAAATATTCTATTACTCTTTCACGCGTTTGTTTTTAAAAGTTAATAAAAAAAATATCAATATTATATTCCAACTACTACAATTCAGCCACCATCGATAACGTATGATTTTACAATTTTATTGTAAAAAAGAATATTTTAAGGCGGATGGAGTGCCGAATCGTTAGCACAGCGCGAGAATTGGCGGTTAAGACCGGGAAAAGAAGTGTGATGCGCTGTGGGCAAGGCTGCGGCTACATTGGAGCCAGAAACGACACAACACGGCCCTCAGGACATACTCCAGATAAAGAAGTAGGTATCAAAAGAATTACTGTTTATGTCAGCGGCTACCCTGAAACCGATACGACTGGAATGTTATCTCCCCTGGCTGCCTGGCGACAACAAAGTGAGTTCGTTTCGAGCCGACAGTCTGGACGGTCACGTGATGCACCAACAGTTTAACATTCAACAACTGTACGTTCTGCCCACACTGTATTTATGTGTTTTGTATTTATCTGAGAACAAACAGCGACTTGTGCCACTTGCAGCATGATCTGTGGTCTGGACAGATACCTGCTGCAGTGCGCATGGGATTGCCCTTGTGTAGCTACAAGTATGGACACGCATGTCGGTTTAAATGTAGCCACACGTTTCTGCAATGCATACCCAGACAAATGTTGGTTTGCTGTGTTGTGTCGGTTCTGGCTCCAATGTAGCCGCGGCATGTAGCCTAATGCATGAAAAACGCGGAGAAAAAAGTGAACGGACTAAGTGTGTAAAATTGAAAACCTGATGCAGCGACTGCAGCGCACACGTGTTGGTTAGCGGCTGCTCGGGGCCACGATTCGGCATCGTACCCTTAAGACTGTGGTTTATGATCTGTGGTGGAATGCCGCATACAACGTTATGTTTGGTATGCTGCGTTGTTTACCCGCCTTCTAATGATTGTGTTCCTTAACCTGATGATGTTCGATATATGGACAGTAACATGTAGCTTTAAATAAAAATGAAGTTGTATTAGATTGAGTTTTTGTTACTGTTTTGAAAATATTCTGGAGTCACAATTCTATTAAATTAAATGATAGTAAGTGTTCAGGTTTGCTTTTTGAAACATGGGATCCCTACTTAATAAAAGAGAGCAATTAAGCTTGATATAGAACTCTCAGACTGAAATTACCCTTCTGCAGTCCGATGTCAGAATTCTTAAATTTTAAATTTTAATCTTTGGCGTTATGTTTGTGTGTTTTCTAATCTGTGATTTTGGCCACGTGAGAGAGACATGTTTAAGTTGCCATGACAACAGAGTAACAACGTGTAGTGCTGTTTCGTATGTTTTTGGCGCTCACGGGCGTGTCAGTTATCTTACTAAATCCGATATTTACAAGTTTATTCCGTCCGGCTACGTGGTAACGGAAAATAAAAGATATGGTTAAACTGCATGTTAAGAGAGGCAATGACAGCCAGTTTTTGTATGAGACTGCTCTTGATAAAACGGTAGATGAAGTTGTCGAAGATGTGACATTTATTTACAACGGAAGATTGAAAATCGGCCGAATTTGCGGTGGTACGCTTTTGTTATAGATCTACTCTCGTTTGCTTCAGCTTCGTTGAAGTTAGGTTTTGTTCGTTTTGTTTTGTGTGGGTTATATTTCTGTAGTATTAGAAAAATTAACCTTCCTCTCAACACCATAATGTCCTAATAAGGTGGATAGTAAGGGTCACTCATCCAAATTCTAATACCTGCGCACTACAAGGCAATGAGTGATAAGATTCATACTGTACCTAACACACTGAAAAATTGTACCTAAGTTTTGGCATAGAATTGAATTGTAGGCTTATGAGATCACCATGTTGTATGTGTTGCTGTGCTTGAGTGCGTGTGTATCAAGTGGTTTCACCCCGATGAATCAGCTGGCCAATTTTCATTAAACTTGGCATGAATGTTGTCAGTAATAACTACATGGAGGGCACTCAAGTATGAGGTAGGGCACTGTTGTGAGCATTATGTGTTGTGATTGGGGTATGTCCATTGTTCAAGGAGAATTCAAACAAGCATCTTTGATTATATGCTTGGAAAACACATATAGACATATTTTTGCCTGTTTGGGGAGAGAAGAGTCTAACTGTGATGTTGTTGCTAGGATTCAGGTAATACAAACTTCTGAGTAAAGACTTTTCTACACGGGCTACTATTTTATATCACTCACGCAATAGACTTCTCATTGCCAGTTTTTTAAAATCGTTAAACAAAGAGAAGAAGAGCGCACATTCTACCTAAATAACAGTTGTAAAATCTTGGCTGAATCATATACAGAAGGAAAAAAGTAGACTGTGTGAGTTCAGTGCAGAAGTCTTTCTATTCCATTAATAAGGAATTGAGCTCAGCATACAGGTGTTGAGACACACTGTTGCAAGTGAAAGACATGTGTGTGTATGTAGTAGGATTTCCAGCCTATGATTTGTGCAAAATTGCTCCATATCATAGCCAACAGGAAGATTTGTTTATGCTCATGGGCATCATGCGATTCAGTAGACTGAGATGTTGAGATGAGAAGAGCATTCGGACTTCGTACTTTTAATATTCCTGTTTGTGAAAGGTGTTTTTGGTCATGCTGGATGCAGAAACAAGTTGTGAGTGTAGAATTTTGGTGTGTCAGTGTCTTGGAAAAGAGTCGGAGGACTGAGAAGGAGTTGGGAGGATAATAGTAAACTGCATCTTGGAAAATTAGGTTGTGAGGATGTAAAGTATTTTGATGTAACTTGGGATGAGGTTACACAAAATACTGTACATCCTCACAACCTGATTTTCCAAGATCCAGTTTACTATTATCGTTCCCACTCCTTCTCAGTCCTCTCAGCTGACTCTTTTCCAAGACATTGACTTTGGTATTAGCAGGGTATATCTTTGGGGTCTGTAGTTACTATAGTCTGTTAATTAGGTTCCCTCACCTATGCTTGTAGCCCAACTTGACGTTATAAAATGTTGCAAATATAATATTTTGGGAATTGGCCCAGACTTAATTTGTTAGTGTTACAAGTCTTTCAGTTCCTTTCTTCAGACAGATGTTGCACTAGATGTGTGACATGATCGATGTTTGCCTCTGTAATCTTTTCCCTCTTCCCTTGTCCTGATGTCCTGTACCTTAACCATAGTCTTTTATGTGAACTCAGCAATTTGAGCCTGAGGTAGAAGGTTCTTATCTCAGCTGAAAGTTTCAAAATTGCATTTTTGGACTAATGAAGACCAGTTACCAGGGAACTTGCCTGGTGTTGTGGCCAAGTAGGTTTTTTATTTTTTTATTATTATGGTCATAGAATGAGCATCAGGCTGGTACGTATTTGTGTTTTCCATGTGCATAAGTATTGAGTTCATCACCCATGTTTTGTTTCTTTTATTAGTCTTTGTATATAATAAATCATCATTTGTTATTGACCTGCCTTTGTCATAATTGCATTTGCCCCCTTCCCCCCACACACATTTCTACAGTTATTTTTAGTGTGGTGGGGCAGCAGTACAGATCACATTACATTTACTTGGTATCAGCTTTTCAGTTGCAATTGTGGAGGTTCAGTGGTTTGAAAACCATCAGGCAGTGAATGTGTTATCAAAAGAAGTATTGTTATGATTACATGCATTAAAGCTCCAATGTTGTGTTGTGTTCTGTATGTGGCAGCATGCACAGGCCCATCAAAAGAATAAGGGCCATAAAAGCATTTTCTTTCATTTGCATAGGGGTATGGTGACTTCTCACCTACCCTGTACAATGATATCCTCCAGACATGGTGCTGTTAACCAATCTTTTGGATACTAATTTTCATGATATCATGTTTTGATAAGGTTTCACTACTATATTATCAGTTAGGTAGGTAAGAACCTGAAACTGGGGAACTGTGCTTGATTCCTTGCTTTCTTACACATTTTAAACCATATTCATTGGAAATGTTACTATGCTTATTTTATACCACACCTTTCCAGGAATGGATCTATATGGTTGCACAATAAAAAGCTGAGTTTGCCAATCTCATAAACCAGTTCTGTGCAAAGTTTTACCCTTAATGGTGTCATCTTTGAAGTTCGTACGAGCAAAGAGGGTCGTACAAATGTACCTAATACAGGAACCACACATTATTGCAAATATGCGTAGGGGTAAAATTTTATGTCTTAAATTGTTACAGTCTCAAATCAGTAGGAGAAAAAAATACTGTCCAGACATTTATGTTGGTGATGTATGACCTTGGGGTAGTCCCAGGCAGTTTAGGTCTTGTTATACATTTGTTTGCTGTAACATGACTTGAAAATTTAAACCACTTTTTGAATTTACAAGATAGTTTTTGGTTTAACATGATATGGCGTAGACGATTCATGGCTGCACTTGTATTCTGTAGAAGGCCAGCAGAAAGTGGCGTCACTGTCACATCATCAGTCATGTGTATGAATTGATTATGTTAGTGACATAATCACATGACTCATTTAGTTTCCTGTGCAGCAGCATTAGATTGTCTTACCAACATGAGTGAGAAACATAAATTCTTATTACATAGTGCAATCCAAGTGAAAAGTGGGTGAAAGGTAACTGGTATCATAGAGAAATGAAACATATTAAGCTGAATTGAAAAAGGTGAGTAATGTGTTGGCTTATGCCATAATGTTACGCTCGTTCAATTTAGCATAAGTACAATTCATGATAATGCTGAAAGAATTAAAGAAAGTGCTAAGTGTTTAGATAACACCAAGTGCCAACAGTCTGAGACAGGGAGCGTTTCTGTAGCATGACTACGGCAGTCTTCTCAGAATGAACTGTAGCAAAAACTACAGATGTGAGTTGTATATTTTAATTGAATTAGAAATAAATATATATATTGTACAGGAATGTATGTATACTGTATAGAAATGTATACATTCTGTATATACAATACATATATACTCAACAATTCCATATGTCCACTAATGGTGTATTCATACACTATATAGTATGAGGTGGTCAGTCCCCTAATCCCCAGAATATAGACTGTTTTAAATGGGAATTTTGAGTTCAATTTGTGCGATTTTAATTTGCACAACATTTTTCAGGAATGAGGAATGTAACCCTCATGTAAAACAAGACTTGTATGTATTTTGAATTCAGGAGGAAGCTTTGATTGCTCTGAAAACCTGACTGTCATGCCTGAATATAAGTATTTTGTTGTTGCAGAAATGGAAGAGCTGGCAAAACATGGAACACTTCTGCCAACAAATATTATGGGTCTCACAGATGAACAAGTTGTGGAACTGAAATTAATGGATGAATGGGGTGAGAAATGTGTTCCTAGTGGTGGTTGGAGCTTCAATAAGGACCCAATTGGAAGGAGAAATGGCAAGCAACCTAATGAACACATGCAAGATGTCATTACAAGAACAACTGAAGAAGCTAAAGCAATGATATCTAAGGTACATCTGCTTATGTCATGAAATACATCATTGCAATGGTGCATAGCTGGTCCATCTAGGTCCTGGATTAATAACTCTGGATAACAAAATAATTTTTATTTGTTGTCACATGAACTAAAGTAGGTAAACCCAGTGGCATGTTCTGTGCTGAATTCAAATGTGTTAGTTTTTTCTATCAAGAAAGGTTTTTAAGTGATGCGCAGGCTAAGTTTGAAGAAAACCTGTATTTACATTACCCCCCAAAGGCATCCCTACTTTGACGTAGTGGTGGGACTTGTGTGGTCACATGATCCTGAGATCTATGCTGGTGGTAACGTATGCTACTGGTAGGGCCTCCCATGCCAGACAGGTCAAGGGTGAGGACCCAGACAAAAAGGGATACCCTGGTCCTCCAGGTTGGGGGTTTGGCATGGGGCTAAAAACCCCACACAGTAAAAAACTTATTATTACAAAAGTTGAGCAAAGGAATAAGCTGGATAGATTTAATAATGATGGACGGAAAAGGACTAAACACACAGAAATAACCCTAGCTACATGGAATGTACAAACCATGCTAAAACCTGGAAGAATGAAAGAAATAATGGAAGAGATCGGCAAAGCAAGAGTGGATGTAGTTGCTGTGCAGGAAATTTGATGGCAGGGACAAGGAAGAATAGATAAAAAAGATTTCTCTCTTTTCTACAGTGGACCTAAAGAGAAGATGGGTCATTATGGGACAATATTTATTATAAATGCAAAAATGAGGAAATAACTTTCTTTCTTTCGAGCCTCTTAGTGACAGGCTGTGCAAATTGAGACTACGAGGAAAATTCAGGAATATAACTCTCATATCAACATATGCACCAACTGAGGATAACCCTGACGCAATAAAAGATGAGTTTTATGACAAATTAAGTCAAGAATGTGAAAAGGCTGGTAAAAATGACATCCTTATATCATTAGGGGATTTTAATGCAAAAATCGGCAAAGAAAATTTCATAGCAACAGTAGCAGGGAAATATACTGTACAAGAAGTGACAAGTGGAAATGGGAAATGACTGGGACAGCTTGCAGCCAGACATAATATGATTATTAAAAGTACCTACTTTGAACTTAAACGGATACATAAGGGAACATGGATGTGCCCCGGAACCGACGTGGTCAATCAAACTGACCATGTAATTATAAACAAGAGGCGCGCATCAAGTATAACGGATGTTAAGTTGTGTCGTGGGCCAGATTGTGATTCTGACCATTTTCTGGTAAAGATGACATTAAGGGAAAGACTATCCAATGCACTAAAATACCAAGGAAGAAAAAGAAAGAGATGGAATAGAAAAATGAAGAAGATCTTAATTTGTACCAGCAAAAAATAAATGAGAAATTGGAGGATACAAATGGGATACAAGATGTACAGATAGAATGGAATACTATTAAAAATGTAATAATAGAGGCAGCGAAAGAATCACTTGACGAGAAGAAAAGAAAAAGAAATGGAGAATGGTTTGACGAAGAATGTAGAATGGCCATACAAGAAAAGAACAACATGAGGAAGATTATGTTGCAGAGGATGACAAGAAGTAGTAAGCATACTTATAGAGAATATAGGAGGAGAGCAAATAAAATATGCCGAGGGAAAAGAGAGATGCTAAAGAGACAAATAGAAAGTATAGAAGTGGACCGGGAAAGAGCCAAAACAAGGAAATACTATCAAACTGTGAACCGGTTCAAGGGAGGATTTCAACCCCGATTGAACGCCTGCAAAGACAATAGTGGAAAACTAATATAAGGGGATGATAAAATATTAGAACATTGGGCCAGATACTTCAAAACTCAAATTGAAAGAGAAAACAGTGAAGAGGAGAGTGATGAAGAAGTGTTCCTGACAGCTGAACCCCTAATAAAGGAACCGACCCAGGAAGAGATGGAGAAAGCAACTGATAACCTGAAAACAAATAAGGCACCTGGAGAGGATGACATTATAGCGGAGCTTATTAAAAACTCAAGCTGGGAATTAAAAAAGAGGCTTCATGCATTGATATGTGAGATATGGAGAGATGAGAAAATGCCGGATGATTAGAAAATAGGATTGTTTGTCCCCTGATTTAAGAAAGGTGACAAAATGAAGTGTGAAAACTATTGAGGAATAACCCTACTAAATGTCGCACATAAAATACTTTCAAGTATCGTACTGGAACAGTTGAAAGAGTACTCAGAAGAAATTTTGGGAGAGTACCAATGCGGTTTCAGACCACAAAGAGGAACAATGGATCAAATATTTGTAGTAAGGCAAATACTTGAAAACTTTTATGTGCATGATATTGACCTTTACCTCCTCTTCATTGATTTTAAAAATGCCTTTGACAGCATAAACCAAAAAAAGTTACTGGAATCACTAGTGAGTTTTGGAATACCTAGGAAGACAGAAATACTTGTGAAAATGACAAAGACTTGTGAAAATGACACTAGAAGGAGCCCAAGCAAAAGTAATAGTAGATGGGAAAATAAGTGCTCCTTTTGTCATAGGTAAAGGGGTTAGGCAAGGAGATGGTTTATCGGCAACACTGTTCAACCTCGCTCTTCACAAAGCCTTAAAAAACCTGGAACAAAGCGACATGATTTTGAACAGACAAACACAAATCTGTGGATATGCAGAGGATATTTTGGTAATTGCAAGGAGCCTTCCAGCTCTTGAAGCACAGTGTATGGAATTAAGTAGAGAAGCAGGCAGAGTGGGCCTGATAGTAAGCCCCGATGAGACCAAATATGTGAGATTTTCAGCATCCCCATCCCGAAGATCAGTAAAAGGGGCAACCATAAATGGTGTAACTTATGAAGGAGTAGCTGAGTTCATATATCTGGGTACGCTAATCAGTAATGATAATAGCGTAGAAAAGGAAATACAGAGATGTATTTTGACCAGCAATAGAACTTATTTTGCCGCTATAAGTCTCTTCAGGAACTGATTTTTATCTCGAACTACCAAAACTCTAATACACTAATAAGACCGATAGTAGCGTATGGAGTGGAAACATGGATGATGACGAAGAAGGAAGAACAAGCTCTGCTAATTTTTGAAAGGAAAATATTTAGAAGAATATATGGTCCTAAATATGAAAATGGAGAATGGAAAAGTAGGACGAATCGAGAACTAGAAGAGATGAGTAAAGGAGAAAATATAGCAAACTGGATAAAGGGGCAAAGGATAAGTTGGTTGGGTCACCTGGAGAGAATGGAGGAGGATAGGATGCCCAAAAAAGATCTTCACTCAAGAACTGGAAGGGACAAAATGAAGGGCAAGGCCCAGGAAAGTATGGAGAGAAGAAGTAGAAAGAGATCTTCAAGTGAGAAGATGGAGATTGTTGGTGACAGATAGGACAAAATGGAGGGATATTGTTTGACAGGCCAAAGCCCACAACAGGTTGTAGCGCCAGTGGAAGAAGAAGAAGAAGAAGTATTTGCATTATAATACAGACAGTTTGTACATTAACTGAAAAGTAACATTGGAAGACTTTCTGCTACATTTGGCCTGTGGAACATTTTTTCTAAGTGTCCAGCAATATCAGCCAGCATACTGGAACTCCACTTGCTTTGGTACTGCTCTTCCACGTTGGAAATGTCCTGATGAAATCGTTGTCAGTGCATCTCGCTGACTGCCCAGAGATTTTCTGGGAAGAAGTCTCAATGAAAGTCTAAGAAATGCACCTTGAAAGACATATTGCACTCCATAGCTTTGTAGGATTGTGGAAGATCAGCCACTATATCACGATAGTTTGCTGCCTTATGATTTCCAAAAGAAATGGTAGTGACATCTGTGAATGATTTCCATGCTGCTTTTACCACTTCACTTAGTTGGTCTTCAAATTTTATGTCCTGTATTAGCGCTCATATTTGAGATCCACAAATACCCCTTCTTTGATTTTAGCATCACTTGTCCTGGGAAGCTTATTTTTCAAATACATAAATCCTGCACTATTTTGATCCATTGCCTTGACTAAAGTTTTTTTGATTCCAAGTTTGATGTGCACTGGAAGTAAATAAACTTTTTCAGGGTTGTTTAATGAAGCATTACTACATTTTTCTGACCTCGAATAAACGATTCACGTTTCGGCCACTGTTTTTGAATCTAATGATGTTTTTTGTCCCTGCTGTCCCATCCACACAGCAAGCAACAAAACTTTGTGTAGCCAAGCTGCAAGCCAAGCAAGAGAGCACTGACCTTTAAATCTCCACAATTGTTCCAATCATGTTTTTCATATTGGATCTTTTCCAAAAGTAGTTTGTATTTTCATAAGACACTTTCATGTTAGCAGCATGAGCAAGTGGTACAGATGATAATTTATTCCTGTTATGTAGAAGCACAGCTTATAAGTTAACTCTTGAAGAGTCAATAAATAAACACCACTCAGTTTGATTGTGTTGGTGTCCAACAGGTCTGTAAGAGAGCACAAATCATTCCAAAATACCAGATCGTTTCTTTGAGGGAAATATTCTTTGAGTTCATTTTGGTAATTGTGAAAGAAACATATGTCAGCATGTTGTTGCAGAAGATTCCACAATTTTTGTCTGAAACCTAAGAGATCAGCTTGTTTTTTAGACAAATTCCAATCGTGGACAATGTCGTTAACACCTTGCCGACCGGATGGTCTTTTAATTAAATACCCCCAGTTCCCGGACCTTTTAAACCCTTTGAATGTTCAACCACATAACATATTCTTACTTACGGTTTGACACTGTAGATTACGCTCAT
>Ga0268261_10000573_pt1 | contig 23476 bp, 19 predicted proteins | sample TergutNc150P1_FD_190353 | JGI IMG/M metagenome (GOLD analysis project Ga0268261, IMG submission 190353) | Nasutitermes corniger P1 segment gut microbial community from laboratory colony in Florida, USA - Nc150 P1 (SPAdes) (version 2) | ecosystem: Host-associated > Arthropoda: Insects >...
TTCAGGTTCCGTTGGCCGTTAGCCTCATCAGCCTCGGACTTGGCCAGGTCAGCCAACTCCCCTGCTTTTAGAAATGCCCCCGGTACCGTGCGATTGTTGGCAATCAAGTCTAAAGTGGCTTGGCGGCGCGCGGCACCGTTTGGATCAAACGCCAACCACCGAGCGCGGCCCACATGCGATTGCGAGGCCCTTGCCGCCGCCAAGGCTCGGTCCGGATCTGCGCCCTCGCGCACCAACAAAGCCGCAACTGCTTCAGCGGAACTGGTCTGTAGCGTGACGATGCGGCACCTAGAACGGATAGTGGGCAAAACATCTTGCGGAGTAGGGGCGCACAACAACCACACGGTTTTGGGTGTTGGCTCTTCAATGGCTTTGAGCAGCACGTTTACCGTACGGTCAGTCATGCGGTCGGCATCTTCCATCAAAATGATGCGATAGCGGCCCACGGTTGGCCGCGCGGCAGCAGTTTGTACTAGTGCTTTGACTTCTTCCATTTTGATGGTTACCAACTCGGTGGTAACTTGCTGCACGTCGGGGTGGGTCCCGGCCCGCACCATTTTGCATTGCTGGCACTGACCACACCCGGTTTGGGTTTCGCACTCAAGAGCTGCCGCAAATGCCTTGGCAGCCACTGACCGGCCCGAGCCCGGCGGGCCGGTGAAAAGCCAAGCGTGCGACATCGAACGGTTATTAAGCGCAGCTTGTTGGAGCTGCTCAACTACGCTTTGTTGGCCAACTACGGCGTCCCAAACGCTCATACCGCAGCCCTAACTGGTGCAGAATTCAGCATCATAGCCTCCACGCCGCCTGCTGACACAGCGCTACTAACCTCGCCTAAATTTTGCGTTGGCTTTTGTTCCCATGCCTTTATAACTGGCTCAAGTACGGCTTTTATGGCCTCAAAAACTTGGGTCTCTGCCCCGTTACCACTAACCACAAACCACCGCCCCGGTTCTTGTTTTGCGCGTTCCAAATACCCGGCACGCACCCGCTCTTGAAAAGCTAATCCAGCCTTTTCAATCCGATCTAACTCCCCTACTTGCCTGGCAGCGGCTTCTTTTGGGTCAAGGTCAAGCAGCACCGTCACGTCTGGCAACAAGCCATCAGTGGCCCACAGGGATAGCTGCTCAATCTGATCGGCAGGTAGTTGCCGCCCGGCAGCTTGGTAAGCCACCGACGAATCTAAGTAGCGATCAGTAAGCACGATGCCGCCGCTATTTAGGGCGGGCCTGATTTTGGTACTGACATGGTGCGCCCGGTCAGCCGCGTACAACAACGCTTCAGTGCGCGGATCCATATCTTCACCGTGCTGAATCAACTGCCGCAGAGTTTTGCCCATTTCCGTGCCGCCCGGCTCTCGCGTGGCTATTACTTGTGCTCCGGTATGTTTGCGCAACCAATCGGCTAGCAACCCCGTTTGGGTTGATTTGCCGCACCCGTCCACCCCTTCAAGTGAGATGAAAAGCCCTGAGCGCTGCATATATCCAACTTAGTTATAGCCATGGACAAAATGCCTATTTCCGCAGGCCACCACCGAAAAGTCGATGATCGAAGAACTCGTTTGAAAACAGGTATCCGACTATGCCGCTAGGCCGACTGCACTAACTCAATCAGTTCAGACTTTTTGAGACTGGCTTTCAGTTTTAAGCCCTTTTCTGTTGCCAGTTCCCGCAGTTGAGCTACCGTCATCGCCTCAAACCCGCCAGCATCACCTTCGGCACCAGCAGCCTTAGCCGCGGGTTTTTTAGTTGGCGCCTTGGTGGCAGTATTTTTGGTGGCGGCTTTTTTAGTCGGGAGAGTTTTTGCGACAGCGGCAGGTTTTTTCGCCGCAGCAGAACGGGTGCTACCCCGCCTAGGCTTGGGCCCCGCCGCACGTTTCTCAGCTAACAATTCAATGGCTTGCTCAGCAGTGATGGTCTCAACTGAAATGTCGCGCGGGACCGTGCGGTTAGTTTCCCCGTCGGTGATGTATGGGCCAAAGCGCCCATCTTTAATGACAATTGGTTTTTCGCTGGTGGGGTCTAAGCCGAGTTCTTTAAGCGGCGGCGCGGCGGTGCCCCGTGCTCCCCGCGTCTTAGGCTGAGCATAAATTTCCAGCGCTTCATCCAAGGTGATGGTGAACAATTGTGACTCTGAGGCTATAGTGCGCGAGTCCGTACCCTTTTTGAGGTACGGCCCAAAGCGCCCATTTTGCGCGGTAATTTCCGCGCCTGACTCTGGGTCCACACCAACCACACGCGGCAGCGACATCAACTCAAGGGCCTGTTCCAAGGTGACCGACTCAGGCGACATATCTTTGAACAACGATGATGTACGCGGTTTAGGCAGTGCAGCTAACGCCTTTTTCTTGGCGGCATCGGACAATCCCGGGTCCAATTCCGGCTCCGGCAACACCTCAACCACATAAGGGCCAAAGCGCCCAGCTTTCAACACAATCTCGTGGCCCGATGCCGGGTCAACGCCCAATGAACGCCCATCATCAGCCCCCGCCGCAATGAGTTCCCGGGCGCGCTCCACCGTCAACTCATCGGGAGCTAAATCAGGAGGCACCGAGGCCCGGGCGGGCGTATCATCTTCGGACTGCTTGGTATTCAGATCCTCAACATAAGGCCCATACCGGCCCACGCGCAGTTGCAAGCCCTCACCAATGGGCACGGAATTGATGGCTACAGCATCAATTTCGGGGAGGTTCTCAACGCGGTCTTTGATGCCCCGGCGGTCTTCCCGGCCACTGCCGTCACCAAAGTAAAATACCTCTAACCAACGGCGCCGGTCCCGGTCACCACCGGCAATTTCATCCAAATCGGCTTCCATTTTGGCCGTGAAATCATAATCCACTAACCAGTCAAAGTGGTCTTCCAACAGCTTAACTACTGCAAACGAAAGCCAGGTTGGTACAAGGGCTTGCCCAGCGGCGGTCACATAACCACGGTCTTGGATGGTAGATATGGTGGCGGCGTAGGTGGAGGGGCGGCCAATGCCTAAATCTTCCAAGGTTTTAACTAACGAGGCTTCCGAAAAACGTGGCGGCGGAGTGGTGCTGTGCCCATCAGCCTCCAGTTGCTGGGTGGTGAGCAACTGGCCCAAGCCTAACTTGGGCAGGCGTACATCCCGCTCGGATTCTTTGGCCTCGCCATCGTTATCCCGGCCCTCTTCATAGGCGGCCAAGAAACCCCGGTGGGTAATTACCGTGCCCGATGCCGAAAAGGTAGCCTCAGCACCCGCGAACGCGGCCCCAGCGTTACCAACTGTGGCGGCTAATTTGACTGAAGCGGTAAAACCTTTAGCGTCCGTCATTTGGGACGCGATGGTGCGCTTCCAAATCAAATCATAAAGGCGCAATTGGTCCGAGTTTAACTCCCCAGCCACCTCACTTGGGGTGCGGAAGTTGGAACCGGCGGGCCTAATTGCCTCGTGCGCCTCTTGGGCACCTTTGGCTGCATTGGCATAAGTGCGCGGCGTGGGCGGTACAGAATCTGAACCATAAAGCTCGCTGGCTTGTTTGCGCGCCGCAGAAATTGCCTCATCACTTAAAGCGGAACTATCAGTACGCATATAAGTTATGTAGCCATTTTCATAAAGGAATTGCGCTACCCGCATCGAGGTGCGCGCATTCATCCGCAATTTGCGGCCCGCCTCTTGCTGCATCGTCGAAGTGGTAAAAGGCGCAGCCGGTTTACGCGAATATGGTTTTTCTTCCAAATTCTCAACCACAAAACCAGAATCGGCTAACCCAGCAGTGATTGCCAGTGCTGCGGCTTCATCTAAATGAGCCACATTGGCGGTTTTTAGTTGGCCGAGGGAATCAAATTCGCGGCCAGTAGCCACCCGCTGCCCATCCAGCGCAGTGAGCCGGGCGGCAAAAGCATTAGCCGTAGCATCGGCCCCAACATCATCGGTAGTAAAAGTGCCGATAATGTCCCAGTAGGATGCGGGAACAAAGGCCATGCGGGCCCGTTCGCGTTCCACAATTAACCTGGTTGCTACCGATTGCACGCGCCCAGCGGAAAGCCCGCTGCGGACTTTGCGCCATAAAACTGGCGAAACTTCATAACCGTATAAGCGGTCCAAAATGCGGCGAGTTTCTTGCGCATCAACTAAAGCGGTATTTATATCGCGAGTATTATGTAAAGCTTTAGTAATGGCCTCTTTAGTAATCTCATGGAATACCATACGGTGTACCGGTACTTTAGGTTTTAATTCTTGCAATAAGTGCCAGGCTATTGCTTCACCTTCCCGGTCCTCATCAGTGGCCAGGTAAAGTTCGTCAGCATCTTTCAATAAGGCTTTAAGCTCACGGACTTTAGATTTCTTTTCCGGGTAAACCACATAATAAGGGTCAAAACCATTATCAACATCTACCGCAAATTTGCCGTAGGGACCCTTTTTCATTTCGGCAGGCAAATCTGAGGGCTGGGGCAAGTCGCGGATGTGGCCCACGCTGGCTTCCACCTCGTATTCGGGCCCCAAATAACTGGCGATTTTACGCGCCTTAGTTGGTGACTCGACAATAACCAGTTTGCGTGTCACATCTCCCCCTTAATTACCCCATTGCCCGCCACAGTTACCGGCGTTGGTAACGGCTCGGTAACATTGGCACGGTTCGCACCATACCCGGCAAATGCGGAATTGTCATAGTATTGCGGCGTTATAACTGCTTTGAGCGTGGCGTTACGTAGCCACAACAGGGCCGCAAAAACCCCAAAAACCGAAGCAAACACCGCAGCAATGCCACCTATATAGGCGGTGAGTTCGCCTTGCGCCAAGATGTCCGCCACCAAACTTGCCCCATCATCGGGCGTAGACCTAAGTTGTGACAACCGCCTTAACGCGCCCAGCGCAACCAAAGTACTAACGGCGGCGATCCCGGCCAGCACCCAGGCGGTGATGGCGTTAGTTCGGCTGCGGATAGCCAGCGGTGGGTCCAGGCTATGTTCCGAGCCAATAAGGCAAGCCAAGGCGCCCCAGAAACATGCCACGAGCAGCGCGGCCACTACGTCGGCTGGCCGATGCCAACGGCCTACCAAAGTTGATAACCCGGTTAGCAAAGTCCACACCGCTCCGAGCACTGCCACCGGTACCCGCCAGCGGCGCGGTACCGTCAGCAAGAGTGCCAGAGACGCGGCGGCAACCACCGTAGTGTGCCCCGACGGCAGCGAGTTATGCCCGGTCCAACCTGTTAGCAGGCGCGGGCGGTTGTACAAATCCTTTACCAACTGGGTACTGACGTTGGCGCCCACAATTACCAGCAGCGCTTGCACTGCCAACCAGGCCCGCCGCCGGGTCAGGGCGATCACTACTGCCGCCACCGCACCTACGCCAATCAGCGTATTTGACACTATCTCAAGTACGGGCCGCCCCACTTGCCACCAGCGGTTTTGCCCCATTAACGCGCCCTCAAACGCGGCGCGGTCAATGGCCTGGCCGGTAGCAGTATTGACAAACAAAAACCACACTAAATGCACCCCAACAGCCGCGACTAGCGCCAGTGCAACACTGGCCACGCGCAACTTCAACTGGCGGGACAACATACCCCCATCATATGCAGGGCCCCAGACAAAACAGAACCGGCTGGTTAGTAGGGCAATTTCGAACCAACCGAGCAAACCTGCGGGGGCCAGCAGCTACCAAAAGACCGGCCAATATGGCAGAATGAAACTCCGTGCCCGCCGAATATTCTTACCCGTCCGAACCCGCGATTGAACATGCCAAAGATCTGTGCGCTTTTATTGAGGCGTCGCCCTCTTCATACCACGCGGCGCGGGAGATCAAGCGGCGGGCGTTAGATGCTGGCGGCATTGAACTGGATGAGCGCGAGCAATGGGTTATTGAGCCCGGTCAAGGTTATGTAGTAGTGCGCGATGGTGCGGCAATTGCGTTTATTACCCCGCAAGAGGTTTCGCCTAATTCGCGTTTCACTATTATTGGCACACACACTGATTCACCCGGGTTTAAATTAAAACCTCACCCAACTTTTGGGGCAGCCGGTTTTTGGCAAGCGGGGGTTGAGATTTATGGGCGCCCCATTTTGAATTCTTGGCTAGACCGGGAGTTGGAATTAGCCGGGCGCATTGTGACTAACGATGGCGTATCGCATTTGGTGCGCACGGGACCGATGTTCCGCATTCCGCAATTAGCCATCCACTTAGACCGTACAGCTAATGATAAATTAGTTTTGGATTGGCAAAAGCATACCCAACCCGTTTGGGGTTTAGGTGACGTGGCTGACGCGGATGTGCTTTCATTACTAGCTGCTTGTTCAATGCACGATGATGATTTGCCCACCGACGCAATTGTGGGTTATGACATCATTTCTGCTGATACGCAACCACCACGGTTATTCGGGGCCGGAAACTCACTAATTGCTTCTGGGCGCTTAGATAATTTAATGGGTACTCACGCCGCTATTTCGGCACTGTTTTCACTTGATAGTTCGGCTTTAGATACTATTGCCATGGTGGTCGCATTTGACCACGAAGAGGTTGGCTCGCGTACCCGCAGCGGCGCTATGGGTTCTTTTTTGCAAGATGTATTAGCCCGCATTGTGGTGGCGTTATGGGGTAATGAAGAAAACTTACTACGCAGCTTAGCTAATTCTTGGCACATTAGTTGCGATGTGGGCCATGGTGTACACCCTAATTACCCCGAAAAACATGATCCGAATTGCCAGCCGCTGGTTGGGCGCGGGCCAATTTTGAAAATAAATGCTAATCAGCGTTATGCCACCGATGCCGTTACCGCTGGTTGGTGGAATATGGCGTGCGATGCCGCTGGCATTCCGCATCAATCATTTGTTTCACGGAATGACGTAGCTTGCGGTACTACAACTGGGCCAATTTCGGCCACTCGGTTGGGTATCCGCACTGTTGATGTGGGGGCGCCGATTTTGTCTATGCACTCGGCACGCGAAATGGCTTCAGTGGAAGACGCTTGGAATTTAGCTTTAGCTTTGGAAGCTTGTTTGTTATTCCAAATTCCGGAATAGCCACTAATTTATTTCTACGGTACGAAGTTTTTAAAAAGGCTAGGTGCTTGCGTGACTGGATTCTGCGACTTCGCGCAGAATGACGGCACCGCGTTTTCCATTTTAGTGGCCGATGATGAGCGGGCCAACCGCTTAACTGCCGAAAAAGATTACCCGGCCAAGAAGGCCATTACCGGACAATGGCCTACTTGGGTTAACCCAGACTTGATATCCGCTTATCAAACTATTGGAATTAATCAGCCCTGGTTGCATCAAATTCAGGGCGCCAACGCTATTCATCACGGATTCACAACTGCTTTAGCCACTGGCACCGGCACAGGTAAATCCTTAAGTTTTTGGTTACCAGCTTTATCTAGCGCGATGGACGATGCCGAGCCAAGTACCGTGCTTTATCTCTCCCCCACTAAAGCCTTAGCTGCTGATCAATTAGTGGCCCTAAATAAGGTATTAGCCGCGTTACCTAAAGAGGCTCGCAAACCCGTTATTGCAACGTGTGATGGCGATACCCCCAGTGAACAGCGCCGCTTTATTGTTGATTATGCCAACATCGTGCTTACTAACCCTGACTTTTTACATTATTCAATGTTGCCGGGGCATAAACGTTGGACGCGCTTTTTTAAGAATTTACGGATAGTGATAATTGATGAAGGCCACCATTATCGTGGGGTCTTTGGGTCACATGTGGCACAAATTCTGCGGCGCTTAACACGGATTGTTAACCATTATCGCGGGCAGACTCCAGTATTTGTTATCGCTAGCGCCACTTCGGCTGACCCAATAGCGGCAGCTGCCCGCTTTATCGGGGTTACCTCCGATGCCGTAACCGCGATCACCGAAGATACCGCCCCACAAGGCACGCGCAAAATCGCCCTGTGGCAACCACCTGAGCTACCCACACCCTTACCAACACCCGCCCCCAGCAGTTCCCCCGGGGTTTCGACAGGCTCAACCGCCGGAAACCTGCCCCCCACTGCCGCGGTTGACCCTTGGATGATGAACCCATTTGACTTACCAGACCCGATGTCGGACCCGAGCGAACTGGAACAGCCCGCCGTTATTACCGAACCCGAAAACGAGGATGGAACGGCGCATATAGTTGAACAACCCAGGAAGAGCGCTGGGGCGGAAGCATCTGAGTTGTTGGCCCTGCTAGCGGCAGCGGGCAACCGTACCCTAGCCTTCACCAGGTCAAGGCGCAGCGCTGAAACCATCGCCAGCAGTGCTCGGGCGCAACTGGAAAAACCCTGGAAAAACCTCAATTCTAAGCAGGCCGAAACCAGAAAAACGCGTGCGTCGCGGCATCGGGCAACGCCGTCTGTCACGCCCAACCAAATCGCCGCCTACCGGGGCGGCTACCTGCCCGAAGAACGCCGCGAATTAGAACGCCAAGTGCGCAGCGGCGAGGTGCTGGGCCTGGCCACCACCAATGCGTTAGAACTCGGCGTGGACATTTCTGGCCTGGATGCCGTGTTAATCACTGGCTGGCCAGGCACGATGATGAGCCTGTGGCAACAAGCGGGGCGCGCGGGGCGGGCTGGGGCCGACGGGTTGGTGGTGTTCATCGCCCGCGATGACCCGCTGGACCAATACCTGGTTACGCATCCCGATGCCGTATTTGACCGTCCCCTGGAACAAGTCATTTTTGACCCAGAAAATCGATTTGTACTAGCTGGGCACCTGTGCGCTGCAGCAGCAGAACGCCCGGTGCAACAAAGCGAACTCGCTAGCTTCGGCAATCCCGCGTTAGTGAAAAACATTTTGGATGAGCTAACCGAGGCAAACGTGTTGCGGCGTAGGGATTCCGGCTGGTACTGGACGCACCACGAGTCCGCAGCGGCGTTAGTGGACATTAGGGGCGCAGGCGGCAGCCCCATCCGCGTGGTGGAGAGCCGCACGGGCCTAATGCTGGGCACCGTTGACAGTGGCGCTGCCGATTATCAAGTGCACACCGGGGCGGTATATGTACACCAGGGCGCCATGTTTGTGGTGGATTACTTGGATTTGAAAGAGCGCGTGGCCTTTGTGACCCGCCGCAAAGTTGATTATGGCACTTGGGCACGGCAAGTGATGGAACTCGCCATTGACGGTGAAAATGATGCCGTGGGCGCCGTGCGGGAAACCAAACACTGGGGGCCAATTGAATGGGGCTTGGGGCCAATTGAAGTAACCACGCAAGTGGTTAGTTACGAAAAGCGGCGCATCCCGGACCTGGCCGTGCTGGGCACTGAAGAACTTCAGCTACCTGAGCGCACGCTTAACACCATCGGGGTTTGGATCACTATTCCCGATGAAGTACTAGTTGGTCCCGATGAAGTAATAACTGGGTCCAATGAGCTGTTAATTGGCCCCGGTGACGCAGTTCCAGTGCCCGATGATGAAACAGCGCGCGGCGGAATCACTCGCGACCAACTGCCCGGGGCTTTGCACGCCGCCGAACACGCCGCTATCGCACTGTTGCCCTTGTTCGCTACTTGCGACCGCTGGGACTTGGGCGGCTTATCAACTGAATTGCATGCCGATACCGGGGCAGCCACCATTTTTGTTTATGACGCTTTAGCTGGCGGTGCCGGTTTTGCCGCCCGTGGTTACGAGGTGGCCGAACAATGGTTAACCGCTACCCGCGACTTAATAACTAATTGCAAATGCGAAACCGGTTGCCCGGCCTGCATCCAAAGCCCCAAATGCGGCAACTACAACTCACCCCTAGAAAAAGCCGCCGCCATCAAACTCCTAGACCTAATCCTCAGCTTTGCGCCTAGCAATACTGAGTCAATTCCGACACCATAATTTAAGGCTTGCCGAAAATAAGGGTGTAAACCTACTCAATAACTGGTGTAGTTGGCCGGGGGCCAGCGATGGAATTGGCGGTTACGTGGTGGGGGCCGATTAAGTTTACCCGCAAGGTGGCGGTTACTTTCATTTGACCATTCGGGCCAAATTGGCAGTTTGCTAGTTCGCCGCCGTTGCGGACCACGGTTTGTTGGGCAATGGAGCACGGGTCAAAGCCAGTGCGCCAGGCAGTGGCGGCAGCCAGGGCGCCGAAATCGGCAGCGGTTTGCACTTGCCACCTGGCTTGATGCGCCAAGGCCAGCGCAATCACCAGGTACCCAGCCGCAAAAATTCCCATTACCAACATCAGCGCCCAAGCCGTACCGCTGCCCCGTTCTTCCACACCGAAGCATCCCCCCTCGCTTCCCTCAGGGGATAGGCGACTTTCTATTTCTAGAGGTAAGTGGCCACTATAGATATGGTTTTGGGAGCGGCGGGGCAAAGATAAAAAAGCAAACATTATGGTTCTAACCAGGCGGTGGCCGAAGCTGAAACAGTAAGTGGCCCCAGCCAAAGCGGGCCAACCCGGATGGATTGGCGCACCTGCACCGTGGCCCAATCTTCATCACGTGATATTTCAATGGCTGGATTACCACCGACGATGCCGATTATCGAACTGCGGATTGCAACGTACTCCGCTCCAATCGCTGCCAACCGCGCGCCTGTGCGGGCGGCATCCGACACCCTAAATTGAGTGCCGAACGCCGCCGCCAAGGCAATAACCACTGCCAATAAAGCCATCACCGCTGGCAACGTAGTTGCCAACTCGGCAGTAACGGCGCCTTTTTCAATATCGGCTTTATTATCAAAGCAGTCTTTATATTCAAAGGTTTCATTAGTATTTTTCATTGAGATAAAAACCCTGAGTTTAGTTTTGCAGTGGTTACCAGCAACTTGATTAACTACCCGCTGAAGTCAGGGCCGTAGTGATAATGTTTTCCAGCACCGAACGGATCCCATCCGAGCGCAGCAAGGTAATTAGCAACCCAGCAAAACCCACCGCCGCGATGGTAGCAACTGCGTATTCGGCGGTAGCCAACCCCGACTCATGGGTAGGGGCATCCATCTTTTCAGACAAAATGATTTCCATTTTATTCTCCTAATCATAATTTGTTGTTCCCTTACCAGGTTTGGCAAGGGTTAATAACCGGATTAACTAAATAACCCGGAACCTAATGAGAGCATTACTGGCACCAGGCCAATAAGCACAAATGCGGGTAATAAACAAAGCCCTAGGGGCAACACCAGCCGCACCCCTAACCGCGCCGCAGCTAGGCGGGAAGCTTCCAATTGGCGGCGGTGTACCGCCTCCCCCGCCGCCCGCAATGAGGCAGTAGGGGCAGCGCCCGCTTCCCAAGCCGAACGCAGCGCCTCACACACCGGCAGCAATTCGCTGGGCCCTGCTTTGGCAGAATTAGCTGACACTGCCCGCCAAGCCTGGTCCCAGGGCGCCCCTAACTCCAACTGGCGCCCGGCGCGCACCAAAACAGGCCCGGACCGGCCACCGATGGTGCCACCAACCGATTTCAAGGCACGCGGGATAGAAACCCCGGTTTGTAAAGCAGCCACGAGTAACTCCAGGATTACCGTGGTGGGAACACTGGCTTGGGTGCTGCGGGTTTCTTCCGGTCTGCCTGCCAACCCCAACGCCCGCGAGCGCCGGTGCAGCAGCAACCAAGGCAAAACCGTTAACAATGCCGCGAGCGGCAACATCAGGCAACTCCTGAATCATTGGCCGCAGCGGCCACTAACCGGGATATCCACCATCGCCCAGCCAGCAACAAAAGCGCGCCCACCAGAAAAGTCATGGTACCAACGCCACCGCTCAGCATTACTTCCAAAGGATTAGCACCCAGCACCACGCCCAGTAGCAGCCCCAGCAGCGGCAGCGCCAATAGCAGGCGGGCAGTGGTTTGCGGGCCAGCCAGGGCAGCTTCCCGGTCACCTTGAGTTTGGGCCTCGGCCCGCAAGGCCTCAGCAACGCTTTGCAACACCTGGGCAAGCGGTGCCCCGAGCCGCGCGGCCAACTGTGAAGCGGCCGTCATCGCAACTGCCGCTTCATCCCCCACGGCAACGGCCAAAGCCATCCGGTCTGGCACACCGAAACTGTCAACTTCTACGCCCGCGGCTCGGCGCCAGGCGGCACCCGGCGGAACGCCAGCGCGCAACAACGCTGCTACTTCAGCAAAAACTAGATCTGCCGCCCCGGTGGGCTTCCCCTTTCTGGCCGCGAGCGCGCCGAAATTTAGGTGTAACCGTTGGCTGCTGGCTGCGTAAGGCACCAGCTTGATCCCGGATGGCAGCAACAGCCACACCACCGCGAATACCGCTGCCCCAACTATCCAGGCTCCAGGGGTAATGCTCCGCATAATTGTCATGATCCCCACCGCTGACTAAAAGCCTCCCAGCCCTGGGCCTCAGCGGGTTCCCCAACACCATCCCAACTGGCTATCACAGCCGCCTGCAACTCCCCGTCAACGCGGACGGGCGCGCCAATTTCACTAATAAAACGCACGCCACCTCGGCGCCGTAGTTGCAACACCACATCAATGGCACCCACAGTTTGGGCGGCAACCGCTTCCCGGGTCATCCCGGCCAGTGCGCCCAGGGCTTCCAGGCGTGCTGGCACCGCAGCGGCATTATTGGCGTGCAAGGTGGCCATCCCGCCTTCATGCCCCGTGTTCAGCGCCTGCAAAACCTCACGCACTTCACCTGCGCGGCATTCCCCGAGCACCAGCCGGTCAGGGCGCATCCGCAGCGCGGCCCGCACTAGGTCAGCTAACGTCACCTCACCCGCGCCTTCCACGTTGGGGCGCCGGGCAATCAGCGGTACATGATGCGAAACCGGCGGAGCTAACTCGCGGGCTTCTTCTACGGTAACCAGGCGTTCGCCGGGCGCTGCCTCAGTTAGCAAGGCCCCTAGCAAAGTAGTTTTGCCAGTACCGGTGCCACCGCTGATCAACACATTCGCTCGGTTTGCCACTAAGCCAACCAGCAGGGGCACCCAGGCGGGGGGAACCATCTGGCGGCGCGCTAATTCGCGGAGGTCAAACTGGGATGGCCGGTGTACGCGCAACGATATGAGCGCCCCATGGGTGGCTAAGGGCGGCAATACGGCATGCAAGCGTGTGCCATCGGGCAGCGTTCCATCGCAAATGGGGGCGGCATCGTCCAAGCGCTGGCCAGCTAGTGCCGCTAGCCGCACAGCCAAAGCGCGCAAGCCACCTTCGGAACCCAAACTGAGCGGCAACAATTCCAGCACGCCGTGGCGTTCTACCCAAATTTCGTTGTATCGGTTGACCAGCACGTCGGTAACGCCATCTTGATCCAGAAATGGTTGCAACGGCCCGGCCCCGCTTAGTTCGGCGCGGGCAGCAACTGTCAAATCCCGCAGGGTATCGCTGCCAAGTACCCGCCCCGTGGCCGCCAACGCCGCAACCAGGCCATTGGCACTGCCAGCATTAACCTCACCCTGATTAGGCCGGGCCTCTTGGTCTGTCAAGGCGTCGCGGACATCAGTTAAAATTCCGTTGTCCAGTAAGGCTGCATTTGTCAGTGGCGTCAATCCATCATCGCCACCTCGGTGGTACTCGCTGCTAGTTTGCTGGCCAATAAACCGTCCGGGTTTTGCGGCCCGGCTATTTCGGGCCTGGGTATCTACTGCCAAGAAAACCATTAGCCAATCACCTCGTTTACGATGCTCTGACCGGCGCGGGTGAGGTGTTTAGCCGACTTAGTTGACGGCCCTGCCCCCAGTTCAATAGCGCTAGGCAGGTTACGATCTTCGCGGAACCGCACCATCACGGGGCGGCCCACCAATTTAGCGACGTCGGTTTCCGAAACCCGCGAACCGCTGCGAGTACGCAACGCCACGGCTTGGTCGGTCTGCGCGGCGCGCCGCCGCCGGGTAGTCGAGCTGCCCAAAGCCTCCCCGATGCCGTCCAACGCTAGTGCCACGGCCATGGCTCCGGCCAGGCCCACGGTGGAATCTGGAGTGGCAATCATTACCTGATCCGCATCGGCCAGCAGAGCCCGAATGGCCGGGTTCCACGATGCTGGAGCCGGGATGTCGGCCACCACCACGGCGCCATTGCGAATTAACCCGGCGCAAACATCTAGCACCACTTCTTCTGGCACGGGGGTTTGCTGATGGCGGCTAACGGACAATACGGGTACGCCCTGCCATTGCGGGAGCGCCAGCACCAGTTCAGAACCATCAACGTCGCCGCGCGCTGCCGCCATTTCAGGCCACCGTGCCCCGGGTTCACCCTCGATGCCTAGCAAAACCTCAATGCCAGCGCCGATGTCGCATAGGTCAACCAGTACGCAACTTTGGGTTTGCCGATGAAAAGCTTGGGCCATCGAAGCCGCCAAACAACTGGCACCTGCTCCGCCCCGTGATCCGATTACCGCAATTAAGCGTCCGTTTTTGTTCATGGCGGTCACTTTGCCGCCACCTGGCAGAAAAGGAAAACGAGTTACACACAGGTTTTCAAAAACCCGCAGAAATTTTCACCCTGTGCACAACGCTCACGCCTAGAGAACACTGCGGATTGATTATTTTACGCAATCCAAAAATGGCTACAACTAATTTCATGCGTTAGGGCGGGGTAGGTGCGGTACGATGGGCAGGTGAGCAAAGCTGCGGCCTTTTTTGACCTTGACAAGACGATCATCGCTACCAGTACGTCTGCGGCTTTTACTAAGCCTTTATACGATGGCGGACTGGTAACGCGCGGTGACGTGCTGAAAACTGCCGCCACGCATATTCAGTATTTATTGGGTAATGCCGATGCCGATGCCACGGAGAAAATGCGTAAGCAGCTTTCCGAAACTGCCACGGGTTGGGAAGTAGCCCGCGTACGGGAGATTGTTAATGAGGCGGTGGCCAGCCACATTGACCCTTATGTTTATGAAGAAGCCGTGAATTTGATTGCCGAGCACCATGAGTTAGGTCATGATGTGGTGATCATTTCCGCCTCCGGCACGGACTTAGTGGAGCCGATTGCCAAGCTGCTGGGTGCCGACCATTTTGTGGGCACAGTGTTAGCGGTCGAAGATGGCAAATACACTGGTGACATCGAATTTTATGCTTATGGTGAGGCCAAAGCCGAAGCTATCCGGGAACTGGCGGAGTTATACAATTATTCCTTGGCTGATTCTTACGCTTACACCGATTCGGTGACCGACGTACCCATGTTAGAAGCCGTGGGCCATGGCACCGTGGTTAACCCAGATAAAGCGTTGCGGGTGATGGCAACTGAGCGCGGCTGGGATATGGCGCGCTTCCAAAATCCCGTCACCTTGCGGGCCTCATTAGCGCAGCATGTTTCGCACCTGCCAGGGCATGTGGCCAACATCCCTACCCACGTATCGCATATTCCCAACCATGTAGCCAATTTGCCACACCGGGTTACCACCACGGCCGATACAGTTAAAGATTCGGCGTTAGCTGTTAAAGATTCTGTGGGAAATACCGCCAGAGACAATTCGCGCCGCTTGGCAGTTATTGCTGCCGGGGCTGCGGGTGCGGCGGCTGCCGGGTTAGCCATCGCGCGCTCTATCCGCAAATCCAACAATACCGGGCAAATCCGGGTGGTTACTCCGCAACTTAAGGCCAAGGGTGGCAAGCCTTAAGGTTGGCCCGTTAAGTAAGGCTGACCAAGCGGGGGTCAAGGCGCTAGTTGAGGCCGCTACTTTGCACGATGGGGTGGCCCCATTGTCTGAAGTGCCGTTGTTGAACTTGGGTTCTGATTCGCCCCTGATCACGAACGTCATCGTGCATGCTGATGAAATAACGGCTGGTTATGCGCAGATTGACCGCACGGGCGAGTTTGCCAGTGCTGAACTGGTAGTACACCCAACAGCGCGGCGCTGCGGCATCGGGCACAAATTGCTAAAAACGGCCGAAGCTGATGCCCGGATACCCGCCATTTCGGGTGGCGGCTTATCTGCGGGTAAAGAGTTGCGGGTTTGGGCACATGGCGATTTGGCGGCGGCCCAGGCTTTTACGGCGGCGATGGGATACGAGCCAGTACGCGAACTATTGCTATTGAGCAGGCCGCTGGTGCCCGATGCCGAAGCCGGTACTGCTACCCCGGATAATGCCGTGTTACCACCTGGTTACCGGCACCGTACTTTCCGGCCGGGGCACGATGATGCCGCTTGGGTAGCGGTTAATGCTTTGGCTTTCGCCAACCACCCGGAGCAAGGGCGGTTGTCTGTAGCGGATTTACAAACTCGCATGGCCGAACCTTGGTTTAACAGGCAAGATTTTCATCTGATTACCTTCCAAGGAAACGGCAGCAGCGGTGTGCCTGAAAACGTGGGTCATTTACAAGACGACCGCCACCCAGAAAATATCAGTGAACACGAAAACAACGCTGAGCAAATAGCGGCGTTTTGTTGGGCCAAGGTACCAGTTTTGAATGACGGTCAAAAAGGTGAAACTGGGGAGATTTACGCCATTGGGGTTCACCCGCAGCACCGTCGGCGGGGGCTTGCGGCTTACTTATTGCAGGCAGCCGCCCACCAAATGGCGGCAGCGGGCCTAAAAAATACCACGCTCTACGTGGAAGGCAACAATGAAGCTGCGTTGGCCGCTTATTACACCGCTGGTTTCACTCCACTCACCGCAGATATCCAGTATGCAAAACAAAAAGGTGTCATTGGGCGCGCCAATTTCGATGCTTTTTACGAGGAAATGTCAATTTACGATGACGAAGGTTGAGCTTTCAAAATCACTTAATTGATAGGCAGTTCAACAAGCGTTTTGGGGGGTAGATAGGTAAAGATGGGTACATGGTAGATCAAGCGGTAGAAGATGCCATTATTGAGGCGGAAGAGGCCGTGCTGGATGTGGACGTGCAGGCCAACATAGCAGAGCACATGGAAGAGCCTGCCCCGGCGGAGGCCAACCCCGAGCCGGTAGTTGAATTACCGCCTTTGCCCGATGATCGGTTTGCTGACCGGGAATTAAGTTGGCTGGCATTTAATGCCCGCGTTTTAGCTTTAGCTGCCGATAAGAAACTGCCATTATTGGAGCGAGTACGGTTTTTGGCGATTTTCGCTTCCAATTTAGATGAATTTTTTATGGTGCGGGTTGCTGGGTTAAAGCGACGCATTGACGCTGGGATTGCGGTTACTTCCGCTTCGGGGCAATCACCAAAAGAAGTAATTAGTGGCATTTATGCTACATCACATCAGTTAATGGCGGAACATGCCCGGTTGTTCCAAGAAGACATCCGCCCGGCGTTGGCTAAAGAAGGTTTAACTATTGCCCATTGGGGTCAATTGGAAAAACGTGAACAAGAACGGATTTTCAAATACTTCCGCAAACAAATATTCCCAGTATTAACTCCATTAGCGGTTGACCCAGCCCACCCATTCCCATACATTTCTGGCTTATCACTCAATTTAGCGGTTATTGTGCGCAACCCCAAAACTGAAAAAGAGCACTTTGCGCGGGTTAAAGTACCCGATTTGTTGCCCCGTTTTGTAGCAGTTGATGAGCGCGGTAAACCTACTGCGCCCGATAATTTTGGGCCTGATTCCCCTTTTTCTTTTGTGCCCTTAGAAGAGGTAATTACTCAGCATTTAGATACGCTATTCCCGGGTATGGAAGTAGTGGAATCAACTACTTTCCGCATTACCCGCAATGAAGATGTAGAAGTCGAAGAAGACGATGCTGAGAACTTGCTTAAGGCCATGGAAAAGGAGTTGCTGCGGCGCCGCTTCGGCCCACCAATTCGCTTAGAATTAGCACGTGATACCAGCGAGCGCGTGCGCAATCTTTTGGTGCGCGAGTTGGCCATTTCGGAAGAAGAAGTTTATGAATTACCTGCCCCATTAGACCTAACTGGTTTAAATATGATTGCCGATTTGGATAGAGCTTCGCTGCACTACCCAGCCTTTGTGCCCACCACCCACCGGCGCTTAGCTGAAGTAGAATCAGCTAACCCCACTAACGTGTTTGATGCTATTAAAAGCGGCGACATTTTGTTGCACCACCCTTATGATAGTTTCTCTACTTCGGTGCAAACCTTCTTAGAGCAAGCTGCCGCCGACCCTAAAGTATTGGCAATTAAGCAAACGTTGTATCGAACTTCGGGTGACTCCCCCATTGTTGATGCGTTAATTGATGCCGCTGAAAGTGGCAAACAAGTTTTGGCACTGGTAGAAATTAAAGCGCGTTTTGATGAGCAAGCCAACATCAGTTGGGCACGTAAACTGGAACGCGCGGGTGTGCATGTGGTTTATGGCATTGTGGGTTTAAAAACCCATGCTAAATTATCATTGGTAATCCGCCGGGAACGTGAAGGTTTAGTGCGTTATTGCCACGTGGGTACCGGTAATTACCACCCCAAAACCGCGCGGCAATATACGGACCACGGTTTATTAACTTGTGACCCGGAAATTGGGCAAGACATTAGTAAGTTGTTTAACCAATTATCTGGTTATGCACCACAATCTCGGTTCCGCAATGTTTTAGTAGCCCCGCGTGGAGTGCGTTCTGGGCTAATTACCCGCATCGAACGGGAAGCTGAGGCAGCTAAAGCGGGTAAAGAAGCGTGGATTAAACTTAAAGTTAATTCCATTGTAGATGAAGCCCTTATTGATGCGCTTTACCGGGCTTCCCAAGCGGGCGTCAAAATTGATATGTTAGTGCGCGGCATTTGTGCTTTGCGCCCTGGCGTACCAGGTTTAAGCGATAACATTCGGGTGCATTCTATTCTGGGCCGGTTCTTGGAACATTCACGTATTTTCGCCTTTGCCAATTCAGCAAATACCGCCGCTGAAGGTACTGAAGATTTTGTGCCCAGCCCTGAAGTTCTAATTGGTTCGGCTGACTTAATGCACCGCAATTTGGACCGCCGGGTTGAAGCGTTAATTTTGATCAAAAACCCGGAGCATGTTGCTGAATTAGTTAATTTGCTTAATGAGTCGATGGCAGAAGATGTAGCTGCCTGGCATCTAGGCCCTGATAATACTTGGGTGCAACACGAAGCTGCCGAAGGCGCTGAATTACGTGATATGCAAGCTGAGTTAGTTAACCGGCATATGCGCAAACGGCGTGGCAACCGATAAAACGTAGTTTAAGCGCAGGAGCCCACGAATGTTTGTAATTACTATGGTTTTTTCAATTGTTTAGCGTTCAATTGTTTTGAAATTTTTTGAAGTAAGGGTTTGTAATCGTGGCTGCAGAAAGAGGTAAAGCGATCCCGGCTGCCGGGGCGTTGCTTTATCGGATAACCGATGGGCAATTAGAGGTGGCTTTAGTACACCGGCCCAGGTATAAAGATTGGTCTTGGCCCAAAGGTAAATTAATTGAAAGCGAATCGCCCCAAACAGGGGCGGCGCGTGAAGTTAACGAAGAAATTGGCAAACCGGTAGTTTTGGGCATTCCACTTACCACTTTGCGCTACCAATTACCATCAAGTGCAGATTGGAAAGAAGTCCAGTATTGGGCGGCGCGCTTTGCCAATAGCCATGACCAAGCTGCCATTGAAGCCCGCTTACCAGTGCATTTAGCCGAGCATAGTGAAGTAGATAAAATTATTTGGTTGCCCGCCGCGCAGGCGGCCAAGAAACTCACCCGAGAACTAGACCGCCAGCCTTTAGATAAACTCATTGAGGAATTTGAGGCGGGGCGCTTAGAAACTCATGTGGTAGTTATTGCCCGCCATGGTAAAGCTTTACCGCGCGATAATTGGTTTGACCCCGATGATGCTGGCCGCCCTTTGACTGCTTACGGCCAAGCCCATGCCCAGGCTTTGGTACCCATCTTGGCCGCCTATGGCATCCGCCGGGTGGTGAGCAGCCGTTGGGAACGTTGCGCGGCCACGGTGCGGCCCTACATCGTCGCTTCGGGGCTAAAACCCTGGTTATCAGACAATTTAACCGAGCGCGACCATGAAAAATCCCCGGCGCGGGTCGCGGCAACCGTATTGCAACTGCTGAACGGTAAAAAATCAGCCGTGTTATGTACCCACCGCCCAGTTTTGCCAACTGTGTTAGATGTGCTGACCCAACACGCCAGCCGCGCGGTGGCCAATTCTTTGCCGAGCAAAGATCCATTCTTAAACCCTGGTGAAGCCTTAGTGGCGCATGTGGCCCGCACCCCCAAAGGGCCGCGCGTAGTGGCAGTTGAGCTAGTGGCGCCTGTGGTGTTCTAAGCATATTGCCAGTTTTTGTTGCGTCATCAGGCAGGCAATGCCCGATGACGCCAAGCGGCGCTTGTGGGGTGCTAAAATTACGGGTGACGCCGAGCCACGGTAACCCCGGGCTCCATTATTTGCCGCTGCGAGCGGCCACGCGCCGAGAGGCGTTCCTGGCTCGGTGTTACTACTTTCTTGGCTTCATCTTCCTGTCTGCGCTGGTTGACTCGCTGCCAAAAGCAGCGTACCAACCAGCTTGCTTAGGTGCGACGAAGCGATTTTTCGGCGACTAAACCTCAAAGCAATTCACCGTTGCGCCACAACTTAGCCGATTCATCAAACTGGGCGGCCAGCAACTGCAAATTTGCGGCTACTTTAGTCATTGAGCTGCTCAGCGCAGCATCGTCCACCTCACGGGCATCGGCATCGAAGGCTATACCAGTTACTAACACCCGCGCATAAGCGGCTGCGCGCTCCAAAGCTACTGCTAAGTCGCCAGTGAAAAACCCACTAAGCACCTCATCAATAACCCGGTTTAGGTGGGTGGAGGTAGGTGGTTCCACTACCCCGGCCACCGCGCCCGCCACCTGGGCGGTAGGCAAACCGAGTTTGTACCAGTGCGCCACCCGCTCGCCATCGTTACGGGTGGTTTGTTGCAACGAGTACAAGCGCCATAAGGCACCCGGCAAGGTATCCGGCTCAGCGTATGCCCAAATCTCAGCCAAGGTATCAATACCCTGGTCTTCAACTAGGTTGAGCAGGCGCGCCACCATTTCCGGATCTTCGCTGGTGCGGGTCTGATGCATAATGATCGCTGCAGTAATATGCCCCATCTCCGCGCGCCGTGCCGGGTCAATTCCACCCGGAATATACGCCGCCACGCCAGCATCGAGCATAGCTGGGCGCCGGAACCTGGGCTGACTTGCTGCATTTGGCATACGTAGATGATAAACTACCAAGTTGTACAAGCGCCTTTAGCTCAGTTGGTAGAGCAACGGACTTTTAATCCGTGGGTCCAGGGTTCGAGCCCCTGAGGGCGTACCACATAACCCCAGGTCAGAGCGCTAATGATACGGGCAATCAGACCCTATACGACTCAGCGCTAAACAAATCAGCTACCTCCAACAAACGCTGCGCTCAAAATCACTCCGGATCCCTACATCTTCACCGGCCTGTATGATGGCGCACGGTGATAGCAACCCTGGCTGCCCCAGCGCAGGCTTGGCCTCCCGCTTCGCTCGGCTCGCGCGCGAACCCACAACGGTCCATTTTTAGGTTCGCAAACGCACCTCACGGCGGTGCAGCACAACACGGATTATTAAGGCGAAACCTGCCAAGGCAAGGACTACGGCCAGGGTGGCTAACCGGCTGCCAGCCCCGGTTAGCGCCAGTTCCGGCGTGGTGGGTACGGGGCGGTAAGCTGCGGTTAAGTATGCGGCGCGGATTTCCAAGTCGGCGGTGGCAAAGTTGTTAGTTAAGTCGGGATCCCCCGTCACGGAGAACACGCTGGCAGTGTTGCTTACGGTTACCCCAGGGCGCAAATCGCGGGCCAGCACCCCGGTTATTTCGATGATGGCGGTTTCGCCAACTCCAAGGTATGCCAGCCAAGCCTCAGCCCCCGCAGGCGTGAAGCTGGTGGTGTTAGGTACCGCTTCAGGGAGTTGCGTAAAACTAGCGCCAGTGATGGTGGCCTGTGGGAACGCAACCAGCCGGTCGCTAATGGCGACCCCTTGGGCTGGATCAGGGCCGTGGTTGGTGACGGTCAAAGTCCATAATACCGCGCCCCCGGCTCGGTATTCGCCATCCACGGAAACAACAGTTTTAGTGATTTCCAGGTCGGCAGGGTCGATGGTGAGGTGATCGCTGGCGGTGGCTTGGCGTTGCGTCATGGTGCCGGTACCGATGATGGTGGCGATGTTGTGGTGGTGGATGTCGGCGCCCGCTAGAGGTGGAAGTGCACCAAACCCATATATAGCGTAGCCCGGGGCCAACACGAAATCTCCGAATGTGGCTAACCATTCATCCCCTACCTGAGTGATGGCAGCATCGGGCACCGCCGGAAACTCCAGTGCGTTGATGCCGGGCGGCAGTAGGGTGAGGTCGCTAAATTGCAGGTTGGTGACTGGTTCGATGCCGGTATTGGTGATGCGGAAAGTGATTTGTTGGGCGGGGATGATGCCGGTGGTCGGGTCAGCTTGCAGGATGGGTTCCCCGGCCTCGTTTACCGGAACTCCTGCAATAAACTTCTCCAGCGATAACGCAACATCGGGGTGGAACGAGTTTTTCGGGTAGGCCCGCACCTCGTATATCCACCCCTCACCTAGAGGGTTAGTTTGTGGGATGGTGATGAATAATGATTGGGGTTCGATGCCTTCCCAATCGGATGCGTTTACGTAATACAAACCAATTGGTAAGTCTGCGAATATGGCAGTAGCGGTACCAAAATCGCCTGCCAGATAGGCGGAATGGGGCGCATCCAGCTCCAAAGTCGCGGCGATTTGCGAAGCTGTACCGGGCAAGTTGGTCAGGGCCTGGGCGTTTTCCCATCCATTTTGCGTGAGCAGGTCAAACTCCAGCCCGGCAGCATCGTGCAGTACGCGGGCGGCACTAAACGTGGTGCCTAGTGGGATGGGTATGGTTGCGGCGGGGTGCTGGGAGATGGTGAGCGAACCTGTGCTAGACGTGGGTAGTGCCTGGTTCTCGCTGGCTTGGGCGGGGATAGCCAGGCCGACTACGCCCAGCAGCACCGCCACGCAGGTCAGTAGTATGCGGTAAATCTTGGTCATGCGGTTGCCTTAAATATTTGGTGAGCGCGTTTACTCAGCAGCACGGTTATGCCAATGGTGGCGATGCTGGCCGCAGCGGTTACCAGCCAGGGGTTGTCGCCGTTGCCGCCGGTTTCTGGTAGGGCGATGCCTGCATTGTTGGGGAGGTTCACGATGGCGTACAAGGTGGCTTCATCTGATACCACGGTGCCGGTCAGGGTTCCGGTGGCGGTGACGTGGGCGAGGTTTTCATGCTCGCTAAATAGGCCCATGCCGGGCAGGGTGCCCGATGCCGTAACACTGGCCCCAGGCGCTAGGGTCAGTAAATCGCCAGCGGGGTTGACAATCATGCCAGCCGCATTGAGCAACCAACCCTCATTGAACCTGATATCGGTAACGGCGGGCCCGGTCAAAGTTATGTCTGTGAACAATAAATTGCTTAGGGGTTCAGTGCCGGTGTTAGTGATGGTGAAGTCCACGGTTTGCGGCGTGTTAGCAGCTACTCCGAGGGCGGTTTGGCCGCCTATGGTTTTAGTAAGCGCGATGCTGGGGTAATGGCTGGTGGTGCCTTCGGCGCGCACTAGGTGAAGGCGGTTTACCCCGTCGCGTTGCCAAGCATAGTTGACAAAAGTGCCGGTTTGCCCAGCGGGCGTGACGGCGGTGAACGTGATTTCATGCGTGACGGTAGCGCCCACGGGGATGGCAGTGGGTTGGACTAGTAGGGCGGTGGGTTGCTGGTG
>Ga0268261_10000574_pt1 | contig 23454 bp, 22 predicted proteins | sample TergutNc150P1_FD_190353 | JGI IMG/M metagenome (GOLD analysis project Ga0268261, IMG submission 190353) | Nasutitermes corniger P1 segment gut microbial community from laboratory colony in Florida, USA - Nc150 P1 (SPAdes) (version 2) | ecosystem: Host-associated > Arthropoda: Insects >...
TTGCTAAATTCATTCGAGCAGCGAATATCCGAAACCCCCCCTGTAAAGGCAAGACGATTATTCAGTTAAATCTAAATTATCATTTATACCATCAATATTGTACTACTCCAAGTTGTATATAAGTGTATAATGTGTGTGTAAATATATGTCCCTAGGTAATAGGACATACGGATCGTTCGATTGGACATAACCTCCCTTTGCATCCCTTAACTAGTCGTACTTAGGTACGTGGTGGCAGCAAACCCTGACTTACGGACACGCAGTTTAACGACGATGCCCGTAAGTAAAACCCAGTACTGTCAACGGTTCTCGAACCCCGGGTCAGTACAGATTTAGTGACAGCGGTGTTCCTCACCGCCGGGTCATTACAGTTGGTGGTCGCGGTGGCATCCTACATTACATATGTAATTGAATTTTTTTCTTGATTGTGATGGTTTTACTGAATATTTGGTTGCAGTGCACTTCAACAGTTTAAAGTATCGGATGTTTTCCTCAGTGAGGAATTTGTGATTGTAATATGCCATCCAGTCATACGTCTGACAAATCATTCTTCTATTACCAAAGAGAACAGACATTTTAACATTTGGTATATGTGCTAATCTATAAAGGACACATTGATGCGTAAGTGGTAGTCCACCTGAACATTCTGTAGACATAGTTCTCAAAATGTGTACTAGTTAATTGCCACACATGGACGTAAGTTCCAGACTTTCTGGTGTTCCATTCATGCCAGTTGGCCCTTATTAAAAATTATTTTTATTTATTAACTCTCATGTCATCAAGTAATTATTTCTGTAATATTAGTGGGACATTAGATAGTAGATCGTATCTTTAAATGTTATTTTAATACACACGCTAACAAACTCACAGATTATACTGCAGTTCATTTTTATACCCTAAAGTAAATTTCTATATCCTGAAAAGTTTAATAAATATTCGATGATAAAGTGATCTGTACAAATTTTGTCATGAGGTCAACCATTCATCACAAACAGGTTAAATATTTGTTCTCTGCTTATTTCTACCATATTGAGTGTTCCAACATGACCAGTGAAAATGGATGTTCATCATAACAAAAATTCAGTTTGTACAGCTGTCGATGTTAATACACCTCCATATTTATATCCACTCATACAAAACAAACTCTTTCTCAGTTACAAAGATGATAAATTAATGCCATTCAGGGAAGTAATTGGTGCTGGTTGTGAGAGTCATATGAAATGCAGAAATGCACTGCTTGTGGAAAATGCATAGTTTCACATTGTTACAGCAGGTAGTGTGTAGCACTTTTAATGGTTAAATGGAGGCACACAATAAAATATACCTTACTTGCAGAAGTATGAATTGTCAAGTGTTCAGTGTACTTCCACCTTCATCCTTACGAATGGTATGAGGGTACACAAAATAAGTTTAATATGTAGAGTTGGATATTCGCACAGTTGTTCGGTAATGTCTGTATTGCCATACTAAATATCACCTTATCCAGTGGTTAATTGCTGACAACTAAACCATCAATTGCTAATCACCCTTTTGACTTATACTACTGCAGTATAGAGGAACAACTGAACACAATGAAACAAATGTTCTTTAATAATTATAGACACAGGAGTTCCCTTATAAAACAAAACATGGTATACCAACAGAATATGATATGAAACTGAAATATTACATATTTTGAATAATTGCATACTGTGAGTCCTTTCAAACAAGAATGTACTTTCCTAAGAGTATTAATATCAGTGCATTAATGATTCCTAAATGCACAGAAATGATTACTGTTAAGACCGTTGATGCCCAACATGCCAGGGATGTACACCATATTATACGAAAGTGTAATGTACTTTGTCACCACTTTTATCTTTGATGTAAAATTTATGAAGGTACAAAATAATCAGGAGAGATGTGTTGTATACAAAGCATCTTTGTCTGTTCAGTGCTGATTAAAGTTGATTCCTTGGGCAGATGTTTGACTCCATAGTGAAATACACAAAATTTACTATATGCCTCTCAGTAGGATAGTATGGAAGCAGGCACAGACAAAAGTATGTGTTCATGTACCATGATGAGCAAACAAAATGAAATTGTAGATACAGCAAAGAAATTGTTTCGAAATGTGAGAATTCGTAGACTTTGGAAGTGACAGCAACAAGTGAAATAAGCAAATGTGTTTTGGGTAGATTACATTCAGGAAACAATTACTGCAGTTCATTTCACAATATTTTGTGTTGCCCGTCCTCCCACTTAAAACACTATGGATGATGTGGGTGTGAAACTTGGTAGGATTTCCTACCCCTACAGGATTAGTGGCTTCGGTAGAGGTAGCGTGCTAGCCTTTGGTACCCAAGTTTGTGGGTTTGCACCTGGCCAAAGCCATCGGATTTTTAGGGCGAAAAAATCCTCAGCACGCCTTTCTTGAGAGGGGAAGTAAAGCCGTGGGTCCCATGTCGTAGCTTTACGGCATATAAAAGATTCCTAAATGTAATGTGGAAGTCAGCATTTAGGCAAAATTCCCGGACATTTCTCGTCCACAGTTCCACCTTCCGCCACTATGTGCTCTCGCGTGGTGACACGCGTGGAGATGCCTGGTTGCGAAAGTTGGAACGTCTAACCCAGATCGCACAATAAGCCTTAAAGGCTGCAGCGTGTGGTTGAAAATAAACATAAACATACCCCTACACGAAAACAAAGGTTGAGTATGTTTTTGAGAACGGATTGTTGATAATATTTATGTATAAAAGAGAGGAAGTGAGAGGATGGCAGAAAGTGCATAATGTGGGGTTTTACAATGCATGATTTGAGGTCTTGCTTTTCTTGGATGTTATGCAGTGTTGATTGGTAGTACCAATCAACATTATGTAACATTCAACAAGAGCAAAGTCCTCAGGAGTGTTACAGTTTTAATGCCTCATCAGATATTATTACAGTGCAGAAATAAAAGAGGAAAAAAACATGGAACTTGTAGACTACATGGGGGTAATGGTAAATGCTTATCAGGTGAGTAATTTGAAAAGACGATTGCAGTTGTCATAAGTAGGTAATCTTAAAGTGGATCTTAAAGAACTAGGGAGCGTCAGTGTGAACTTGGAACTGGCCCAGAATAGGTCTCAGAGGAGGGCTTTTGTGAACACATCAGTGAATTATTATGACCCATAAAAGATGAGAAATATATTCAGCAACTCAGTGAGTCAGCTTCTCAAAAACGAAACCTGCACTGTGGCTAAGTTACTTTTAACTTCTGTGGTTAAAATAAGTTTTCATTCAAAGACTTTGTAATTACAACTGACTGTACCATATATTCTGTGCATGCAACACATATACAGCATACCTGAAAAAATAATTTAATTTTCTATAATCTGAAGAGAGGTTATCCTGTTGTGTTAATTAACTAAATATACACCAATGGAGTCCAACACAACATGTCTATTGTAAGTAAATGATTACCTGTAAGTTTGCTACATGTTTCAGCCCATAAAAGAGCCCTTCTCAGGCAAGGCCATACCAAAACATACACAAAGAAAGGCACTATTATAATGAAACAGACCTTCTTACAAGTGTATTGAACATTCCTTCTGAAAGATATGGTGGTGTGCGGTGTCCCCTTGAGAAGTTTTAATTTTCAAGAATATTAAATGTTTATGCATTAAAATTTAAACATAAAATCTTATAACAATAATATTAGGTAATCATCCACTTCATCGCAAACATGAAGCAGTAAGTTTGTAATTAAATTTACCATGTAGCAAATCTACATATGTAGTAAGTTACTCACAATAAACATGTTGCATTTAACTCCATGTGTATCAATGTAATTTTCTGTAGTTACTGTTTTTAGACTGTTGGTGTATCATAGTAAGATTTACACAAAAAAATCTTTGAAACTATTTAGATCCAGTTATATTGAAAAGTCTGTCCATTGTCTGACCTTCCCTAGCACGCAACTGGCACTGTAACATAGCACTTAGCTCAAGCATGTGGTTTTGGCTGACAGCACACAGCAGCCTCATATTAGAGCAGTGTTGCACGTACAGCCTTCCTGCACATCCCAGCCACCTGTGAATGGAAATTGTATGCCCAAGCCCTACAGCATACGTTCCATACAAATAAATTTTGACACACTGCTTCACTCACCTGAAACTGTACTCATGTATGTAGTGGGTGTGGTACAAACTGCATAGCCCATAAAGGAACATTTTGTTTTGTATTCGTTTTTAATGTAATTTTAAGTACTGTCATGTCAGTAACTCAATATGCTGGACCTCAAGGCACAGTTCAATACTGTATTTATTTAATCATTCATTCAGCCAGATCTTGCACAGAAAAGCTCCAGGCTGTTGAAAACAGTAAAACTTGTTCACCCTACTTTTTTGGTTTCTGAACATAAAAATAGCAAACGCGATAATATGAGAGGCACTCCTACCCATTTGCATATGAAAAACAAAATTTGGTTATCTGAGGCAAAATAATAGCAACGGCGCCAGTATGGGTTAGGCGAATTCAAAGAAGGAGAGACTACATTCTTGTTGTGTGTGATGAGATGGGATAATAGATTTTTCAAAGTCTAGTCTAGTTTCGGTTAGGTATAGCATAACATTAATGTTGAAAGGCTAGTCTTCTGGTTACTTACATCTTGTGGATAGGGGCAAAGGATCTAAGAGGCACAAGACTTCTAACTGAATAGGAAAAACTGGAGAAAAATTCCATTCCTAAAGTGGGATTCGAATTCATGATGTGGGGACATCCACATACTGCACAACTTCTTCCTCCGCTCCGTTCTTCGCTCCAAATCAGAGCAGCGCCCTCTCTCGCACCCGCTATCTTTTTCTCGCTAGCAATACGGCCCTTTGTAGGCCAAGCCAGCCAAGCCAATGTGTTAACTGGGGGGCGGAGACTTACGCGAAGCACAAGTCGACGTCCACCAGTCTGTTAGCCATTCCCGCGTTTGACTGCATCGCTGGGCTCTATAACAGACACCTTAACTCTAACAGGGGAATAGGCTAACGCTAACGATTTTGAAGTCAGGCTGAGGGCCTTGACTGGCTTTGCCAAAGACTAGTGCCTATGTGGTGTAAAATAATTATGGGAGGGATAAAATTTGGTTGGTTGGCTGTCCGGGTTCCGATCCCAGACTGGCTTTGTCGAAAAAGCGAATTTTGTCAGGCGCTTAGGTAAAGTCGCCGCGCCTGGAGAGGGGAGGGCGGGCCGTTCCCCGACTTAACATCGTCCACCCAGGCATTAGCGTTACAACTGAAGAAAATCACGGAAAACCTCAGTCAAGGTAGCCGAAAAGTCCTCGGCAGATCAGCGCAGAACGCGATACGTTCGGTCGACTTGGCCATTGCGGGCGATGGCCTCGACTGGCCTGCTGGCTCCTGCCGCCCTTGGCTTACGCCTAAAGCGACGGGGTCAACCCTCGGTCATCGTAGGTATCTGCCGAGTTGCCGTGCAAGGGGGTTCTCCACATCAGGTAACTTTGAGTCGAAGCTCGCAGTCAGGGCTCTGATGTGGTCGGCAAACAGCGGAACACCCAGGTCCTCGTGTATCTGCTAGATACTTACGTACCAGGGGACACCAGCAGCAGGGCGGAGACACTTGGATTGCAACACCTGTAACCTCCGGACATGGGAGCGGGCAGCAGACCTCCAAGCGGGGCACGCATAATCCATCATGGGCAGGATAAGCTGCTTATACAGCAGGACTCCGTTCCTGACGGAGAGATCGCTCTTCCTATTCAGGAGGGTACCCATCATACCCATTCTTTGCGCAGTCCTCTTCCTCAACTGCTCTACGTGAGGCGACAAGGTAAGTCGTGTATCTCGGGTTACCCCCAGATATCGAGTTCTGTCGACCCATTCGATTGGTTTCCCGAAGTGTTATTGGTCGGGGTTGAATGAAGCGCCGCCCAGAACGCGCGAAGAAGACCGCAGCGCTATTGGAAACATTAATGGCGATTCTCCATTCAATCAACCACCGTTGAAGATCGTTGCGGTATGACTCCAGGTAGCAGACGAGCAGCATCGGCTTGCTGGGACGTGGCTATGATGGCCGTGTCGTCCGCGTAGAGAGCTAACTCCACGTGGTGCGAGGGTGAGGGCATGTCGTTGACATACAGACTGAAGAGGACAGGGGAGATCATTCCACCCTGAACCACCCCAGCCGGCATGCCACGAGGAGATGAAGTGGCCATCTGGAAGGACGCTTCGAACGTCCGGTCCCGAAAGTATGATGAGATAGTATGTATTATGTAGGACGGGAAGTTAAGGAGTGATATTTTGTAAAGGAGCCCGTCGATCCAGACAGTTTCAAAGGCTTTGGCCACGTCGAGGAAAACTGCGTCTAATAGCCTCTTTTCGCCGAAGTTCCTGGTTATTCTTTCAACAAGGCGGACCAGCTGCAAGGACGTGCTATGCCTGGGTCTCAACACAAACTGCTCGTCTCGCATTAGACCGCGCTCGCTTACTTCATGTAAGATCCTAGCTAGTATGATCTTTTTAAAAACTCTTACTAATCGTGTCCAAAAGACTAATGGGTCGATAGGTTGATGGTAGTGCCGGATCCTTCCCCGGTTTAAGGATAGAGGTCACCCGTGCGTGCTTCCACAAGGAGGGGAAGTGATGGGTGAGAATTGCATTGAAGATCTGGGCCAGGAGTGATACCGCTCGCTGGGGCAGATGCTTCAAGGCTCTGTTTAGTATACCGTTTGGGCCAGGAGCTTTGCCGACCTTGAGACCCCTGATCGCTTCGTGAACCTCGTCAGGGTTGGATAACTTGGGTTCACTGGCAGGCGTCTGAAAGTACCTCAGCGTCACATCAACCATCTCAGTAACTGCCGGGCCCGACGGTTCAGCCACCGGCTGAAACTGAGACTCCAGAGTGTTAAAAAGGACTTCGGTTTTCTCATAGTCTGTGAGAGGGAAACCTTCGGGATGACCAGGGAGAGACGGAGTAAGAACTCTCAATTCTCCAGAGCCTTCAGGACGGAGCCGGATAAGTTTTCACCGCACGTGTCAATTGCCATTCCACCGTGTAATTCCGGATCGAACGGAATTAGATCTTCCAAGTGAGTTTGGAAGTTGGCATGAAATCAGGGCGATCTAGTGGGTGCTGGAAGAATGAGCGACACGTAGTGTCAATGAGTACCGAGAGTTGATTTGATCTTAGCGCAGAGCACGAAGTCAGATACACCAGGGAAGTGAGGTTCTTGATTATCACGATGTCCACGACATCAGGAGTAGCCAAGGGGTTTCATGGGTTAGTGGTTTGGGTATCCGGTCCAAAGATCAGACAGGAGTTCCCGTCGTCATAATCACGCAGGAGTTTCCCCCTTTTGTGCTCAGCCGCGAGTTCCAATCCATGAGTATGGCGTTGAGGTCGCCGGCCACCAAGACCGGCATTCCTCCTCCGAAACAGGCGGACAGGCCCGCTACGATCAGTGGGCGGTAAGGGGTGAGCTAAGCCACAAGTATTTTCAACGGTATGCCGGCAATTGTGACATGAATGGCAATAGCCTCCAAGCGGGTCAGGCCCGAAATGGGCGCTGAGTGGTGAAATATACCAGGGCGGAACAGGATGGCTGTACCGCCCCTTCTGTCGGTCTCTCTGTGCGGTGGCAGACATAATTAGCAATCCGGAAGGCTTGACCATGGTTAAAGAATGTCTCACTTATGGGACAAATATCGACACCGTGCAGGTTTAGAAAATGCTTACGTTCAAGCTTCCTGCCGCGCACTCCGTCCGCGCTCCAGTAGGAAAGGCGCAGGGGTTTAGCTCTCTCCGTCCTCTTAGGGCGTGCTGCCAGATTTGGCTACAAAGAAAATGACGATATCCAGGAGATCCCGAGGGCGGGCTGCCCCTATGGGGAGGGAGGAGAAGAATGTGAGAAGCCGACGATTCTGCTCCACACATGCGTGGAGGGGAAGGTGATCAAGAACAGAAATTTCCTCGAGTGGGGAGGTGGAACTTCGGTTTGGGACCACCAGGTTGGGGGTAGTGGGTTTATCGGCCGCTGTTTTGACACTCGCTTCTGCTTTCTTCTTAGACTTCCCAACAGCCAGCTTAGGGGCTGCTGTGGTTTTGGGCTCAGATTTCTGAGGCCGGCCGTCTTCATTGTGGAGGTCACTTTGGGCTTTTCGGAAACTTCGATTACCGGCTGAGAAAGGGGATTTGGAATAGGGGTTGATGGGGTAGTGGCCTTGACAACACGCCTTCCTCGAACGACGTGATTCTACCACTTGCCCATGTCCATCTGCTCGGCAGTGGGTCCCGCCCGATTTTCTTTCGGAGCGGTAAGGTGGGCTCTTTCGGCCACGGTCGGGCGCCTGTTTTGCAAGAGTGGCCTTCGCTTCTTTCCACTTCACACAGCCCCGGTAGATCGCTGTGTGGCTGTGTGGTTTCCCCCGCAGCCACAGCACTGGGGCTGTTCCCGCCGGGTAGAGCAACCACCGGAGAGGTGGGAGACCTCAAACGCGACGCATCGGGGCGCGTGACCGCAGTTTCGCTGCGTGTGTCTAAAGCGCTGGAAGCGCTTACATAGCAATGGTCCTTTCCGGGCCACGTACAATTCCACCGACACTCGCAAGCAAGCTCAGATTTCGGTGAATGTTCGTACATCTGACACCTCAGGAACTCGCGCCACTGAAACAATGAAGTGGTGGGTAGGAGGGTGGTCCTTGGCCGGGTCCGGGTCGCGACGGCCGGAACGCAGCTGTGTGAATCCCTGGACACGAATGTTAAGGAATTCCAGTTTCTCCAGGACGACGCTCTCTGGTATACACCTACACAGGTTCTTTAACAGAAGCCGCACACAGCGGTCCTCCAGGAGCCTGAAGGCGTGGAAACTCACACCCTTCCTCTCATCGAGGGACCGCAGTGCGCTGACAGCTGATCGGAACCCGTCAGCTGTTGATGGGACGACCATCAACATCTCGCTCTTTAGTTGGGCCGTTAGACCGCCTGGTCAGGATGCCCGCAGCCACACCAGGAAGACACGGGTATCGCGAAAACCGAATTAAAAATGGGCGTCTTGGTAGGACGCTCTTCTGGCGGCAGGCAGGTGTTGGCAACATGAGCGTTGAGAGTGGCGCTATCTGGCATGTCGCTCAGAGGCCCGGACATATCACTAGACATGCACCTATTGGCTCTCTCGGTTGCGACAGCGAGTTCGGACATGACCGAATCCATGGCTGTGGGCTTCAGCGACGCACTTGGCTGACTTGGGGCGACGGGTTCGGCCAATGCATCCGCGTACGTCACCCCCCTCGGGGGACCCGAGTTGCCTGCTGCCTAAGGCATCTCGTTTGCCCGTGAAATAAGTAAACGCGGGCAAAGGCGCAGAACCAGCGAGAGGTGTTGGGCGCCTGTTGGCGGGCTCAGTTGAGTCGCCCGGGTTTACCAGCCCGTTCGCTTTGCGCTTGCCCGCGTTCAAGGTTGGAGAACGTTGGGAAGCTTTAGGCCCACCACTGAACGTGATGCCGCGTCTCCCGGCGGACACCATTATCTTCCTCTTCCGACGCGTCAATAGAGCTGTCCTCAGCTCCTTCAGAAGGGCCTTGGAAGGATGCATCGTAGAAATAGCTTTTATAAAGGCTAACTCTTGCTGCCTCAACATGATGCTTAGGCGGGTACCTCTAAAAAAAGAAAATTTCCTGTTACTCCGCCTGTTGTAGTTCCTAATACTAGTCTCGGAAATCAATACCTGCTTCCCGTTGTCTCAACGCAGACCGGTTCTGACTTGTCGGGGCACTCCACTCAGTAGCTACTGCTCTCTCCAAGCGCAGGCCGGTAACTCCACCATTCACTGATTCTGATAGCTGAATAATCGGCCCTTTGTAGGTCCGCATCCGTGGCTACTCATCCAGCAGGCCACGCCTACCAACTCTGCCAACTCACCAATGGCAGAACAGACTGAACGTCCGAAACCAGAATACAAGGAGGTCTGTCCGAGCCGCAAATCACCGAGTTGAGTCAGTGAGAGTCTCTGAGTTGACCAATTGGTTACCGGCCAGAACATGGTGAGAGCAGTAGCTGATGAGTGGAGTGTCCCGACAATTCAGAACCGGTCTGGGTTGAGTCAACGGGGGCAGGTATTGAATTCGGGACCAGTGTTAGAAGCTACAACAGGCGGAGTAACAGGAACTTTTCTTTCTTTCTCACAGGTTCCCTGCCTAAGCATCATGCTGAGGCAGGAAGAGTTAACCTTTATAAAGGCTATTTCTACTCTGCGTCATTCCCGGCTCTCCTGAAGGAGCTAAGTACAACCCTCGCTTCCAGAAAGAAGAGGAAGAAAGTAGTGTCCGCCGGGAGCCGCGGCACCACGCTCAGTAATGGGCCTAAAGTTTCCCAGCGTCCTCGAAGCATGAACTCGGGCAACCGTAAAGCCAAGGAGCTGGCAAACTCGGGCGGCTCAACTGAGTTAGCTCATAGGCGCTCAGCATCTGACACTGGGTCCGCGCCTCTACCCGCGTCTTCTGTCACGTGCGAACAAGCTGGCTTAGGCAGCCGGCAATTCGGGCCTCCCGAGGACGGGATGACTGGCATCCTGACCTGGCGGACTGACGGTCCAACTAAAGAGCGAGAAGTTGATTGTCGGCGAATCAACAGCTGACGGGCTCCGATCCGCTGTCAGCGCACTGCGGTCCCTCGATGAGAGGGAGCGTGTCAGTTTCCACACCTTCAGACTCACGAGGACAGCTGTGTGCGGCTTCTGGTAATGAACCTGGATAGGAGTGTCTGATAGCGTCGTCCGGGAGGAGCCGGAATCCCTGAACATTCGTGTCCAGGCAGTCACACACATGCGTTCTGGCCGTCGCGACCAGGATCCCGCCAAGGACCGTCCTCCCGACACCCACTTCATTGTATGAGTGGCGCGAGGTCCTGAGGTGTCGAAAGTACTATCTGTCACAGAACTCTGCGGCTTGCGAGTGTCGGTGTAATCGTGCGTGGCACCAAACGGCCCATTGCAACTCTAGCGCTGCTACCTCTTTGAACAGACGCAGCGTAACTGTGGTTATGCAAACCTCTCCCGTGGTTGCTCTACCCCGTGGGAACAGCACCAGTGCTGTGGCTGCGGGGAAACCACACGGCGAACTACCGGGGGTGTGTGGAGTGGAAAGAAGCGAAGACCACACTTTCAAAGCAGGCGCCCGACCTTGGCCGAAAGAGCGCCTCCACAGACCACCTTACAACTCCGAAAGAACAGTGGGCCGAGCCCCCTGCCGAGCAGATGGACCTGGGCGAGGGGTGGAATGACGTCGTTCGAAGAGGGCGTGTTGTCAAGGCAACTACCCCACCAAACCTTATTCCAAATCCTCCTTCCCAGCCAGTCACGGAAGATTTTGAGAAGCCTAAAGTAACCGCCACCAGGAAGACGGCCAGGCCTCAGAAGTCTAAACCCAAAACCACAGCGGCCCCAAAGCTGCCTGCGGGAAGTCTAAGAAGAAAGCAGCCGCGAATGTCAAAACCGCGGTCCAAATCCAAAGTTTCAACTCCCCACTCAAGGAAATTTCTAATCTCCTCGATCACCTTCCCTTCCATGCTTGTGTCGAGCTGACTTCTCGGCTTCCCACATTCATCTCCTCCCTCCCCTTAGGGGCGGCCCGCCCTCGGGTAGTACTGAAGACCGCCATACTCTTTGTGGCCGAACATGGCTGCACGCCCTAGGAAGAGGGAGCGAGATAAACTGCTGCGCCTCGCCTACTGGAACGCGGACGGAGTGCACGGCAGGAAGCTTGAACTGGAGCATTTTCTCAATCAGCACGATGTCGATATTTCTCTCTTAAGTGAGGCATTCCTTAACCATAATGAAGCCTTCCGGCTTGCCAATTGTCTGCCACCGCACAGACAGACCGACAGCAGTGGGCGGTACAGCCATTCTGGTCCGCCGTGGTATAGCCCACCACTCAGTGCCCATTTCGGGGCTGACCCACTTGGAGGCTTCTGCCATCCAGGTCACAATGGCCGGCAAACCGCTGAAAAACATTGCGGCATTCCTCTCCCCTTCCTACCCACTGATCGGAGCGGAGCTGTCCGCCTGTTCCGGCGGGAGAATGCCGGTTTTGACGGCCGGCGACCTCAACGCCAAACACATGGAATGGAAATCGCGGCTGAGCACAAGACGGGAGAAACTCCTGCGTGATTATGCCGACGGGAATTTCTGTCTGATCTTTAGACCGGATAACCCCAACACTAACCCATTCAACCCAATGGCTACTCCCGATATCTTGGACATGGTGAAAACCAAGAAACTCACATCGACGGTGTATCTGAATTCGTGCTCTGCGCTAAGGTGAGACCACCTCCCGTTACTCAGTGACACTACTCATCCTTCCAGCACCCACCGGATCCCTCTGATTTCAGACGCACTGAATGGGCCAACTTCCAAACTCACTTCGAAGATCAATTTCCGTTCGATGCGGAATTACACGAGGGGATGGTTATTGACATGTGCGTTGAGAAAATCTACGGCGCCGTCCTGAAGGCACTCGCAGCATCTACTGCCAAACGTCGCCCGCCTGCCTACCCACGGCCGCCAATACCGGCTTGCAATCAGGAAAATATAAGCCTGAAGAATCGGCAGTGGAGACACAGTGAGGTCAATAGGGGCCCCACTCTGACAGCCGAGGTCAACCGCCTACAGAGGTCAGTGACCCGTCGGCTCAACGAGTGGTGGAACGACCAGTGGAGTGCCACACCCGAATCCCTCGATCCCGAAGACCAGTCGCTGTGGAGGATGGCGAAGAGAGTGATGGGAGTTCCTACTCCGTCTCCCCCTGGTCACCCGAGGAAGGATCGCTCTCTCAGACTCTGAGAAAGCCGAAGCCCTTGCTGACACTCCCGAGACCCAGTTTCAGCCGGTGGCCGTCCCTTCGTTCCCGGCAGTTATTGAGATTGTTGATGTTGCGCTGAGGTCGTACTTCCAGACGCCTGCCAGCGAACCCAAGTTAACCAACCTTGACGAGGTTCACGAAGCCATTAGTGGTCTCAAGGTCGGCAAGGCTCCTGGCCCAAACGGTATACAGAACAGAGCCATGAAGCATCTTTCACAGCGAGCGGTGTACTTTATGGTCCAGATCTTCAACGCCATTTTCCTTACCCGTCACTTCCCCTCCTTGTGGAAGAACACTCGTGTGACCTGTATCCTTAAACCGGGGACGAATCCGGCACTGCCATCATCCTACAGACCCATTAGTCTCTTGGACACGATTTGTAAGCTATTTGAAAAGATCCTAATATCTATGATCTCACATGAAGTACGCGACGGCGGTCTATTGAGAGACGAGCAGTTTGGGTTCAGACCCAGTTATACCACATCCTTGCTGCTGGCCCGCCTCGTTGAACGAATAACCAGGAACTTCGGTGATAAGAGGCTAACAGGCGCAGTTTTCCTCAACGTGGCCAAAGCCTTCGATACCCTCTGGATCGATGGGCTCCTTTACAAGCTAACATTCATCAACTACCTGTCTTACATAGTCCATAATATCTCATCATATCTCCGGGACCGGTCGTTCGAAAAGTCCTTCCAGACAGCCACGTCATCTCGTCGTGGCATGCTGCCTGAGTTGGCTCAGGGTGGATTGATCTCCGCTGTCGTCTTCAGGCTCTATGTCAACGACAAGCCCTAACACTCGCACCACGTCGAATTGGTTCTCTACGCGGACGACACAGCCATCATACTCACGTCCCTGCAAGTCGAAGCTGCTCCTCAGCTATCTGGGCGACCTTCAACGGTGGTTGAGTGAATGAAAAATCACCATTAAAATTTCCAAGAACACAGCGATCATCTTCGCGCGTTTCGGACGGCGCTTCATTCAAATGCCAGCAGTAACACTCTTCGGGGAACCAGTGGAATGGGTCGACAGAACTCGTTATCCGGAGTTTGCCCTAGACACACGACTCACCTGGTCGCCTCAGATCGATCAGGTGAGGAAGAGGACTGGGTATGAGTCCCCTCCTGAATAGGAAGAGTGATCTCTCCGTCAGAAACGGAGTCCTGCTATATAAGCAGCTTATCCTCCACATTATGAATTATGCGTTCCCCGTTGGAGGTCCACTGCCCGCTGCCATGTCCGGGGGTTATAGTTGTTGCAATCCAAGTGTCTTCGCCTTGCTACTGGTTCCCTTTGGTACGTAAGTAACAGGCAATTTCACATGGACCTTCGTTTTCCGCTGTTTGCCGACCACATCAGAGCCCTGACTGAGAGTTTTGAATCGAAATTAGCTGACGTGTATAACCCCCATGTACGGCAACTCAGCAGATACCTACGATAACCGAGGGCTGACCCCGTCGCCTGAGGGTTATGCCAACGGCGGCAGGAGCCATTAGACCAGTCGAGGACATCGTCCGCGATGGCCAAGTCGACCAAACGAATCGCGTTTAGCGCTGATCAGCCGAGCACTTTTCGGCTACACTACTGAGATTTTTCGTGATTTGGCTCAGACTTAAGCAAATGCCAGGTTATACCATGTTAAGTCGGGGCACGGCCCTTACGACACTCCACAGGCGGGACGGCTTAACCTAAGCGCCTGACAAAAGAAGCTTTTGCGACGGCGCCAGTCTGGGCTCGGAACCCAGGTAACCAAACAACCAAATTTTATCCCACATAATTAGTTTACGCCACATAGGCAACAGTCTTTGCTGAAACCAGTGAAGACTCTCAGCCTTCCTTCAAAATCGTTAGCGTTAGGTTATTCCCCTGTTGAGTTAAGGTGTCGGTAATAGAACCCAGCGACGCGGTCAAACGCAGGAATGGCTAAAAGACTGGGGGATGACGACTTGCGTTTCGCGCGAGTTTCCGCCCCCAGTTAACACTTTGGCTTGGCTTGGCTCAGGACAGCTCTCTCGACGAGTAAGAAGAAGAGGAAGACAGTGGTGTGTGCCGGGAGCGGCGGGACCACGCTCTGTGGAGGGCTCAAAGCTTCCCAGCGTCCTCCAAGCCTAAAAGCGGGCAAGCGCAAAGCCAACGAGCTGGTAAACTCGGGCGACTCAAGTTAGACCGCCAATAGGCGCTCAGCACCTGGCGAAGTGTACGTGCGTCTGCCCGCGTTCACTTCTGTCACAGTCAAACTCGCTGCCTTAGACAGTCTTCAACTCGGGCCCCCGATGAACGGGTGACATACGCGGCTGTATTGGCCGTACCCGTCCCCCACATCAGTCAAATGGGTCGCACAAGCCCACAGCCATGGATTTACACATGTCCGAACCAACTGTCTCATCCGTGACATCCAACTGGCGCATGTCTAGCGACATGTCCGGGAGTCTGTGCTAAAAGCCAGATGGCCCATTCTATACGCCCAGGAGACTAATGCCTGCTTACCGGCAGGAATTCGAACTAACAAGACAACCATTTTTATTTCAGGTGTTCGCGTAACCTGAACCTTCTTGGCCTGGTTGCGGGCGGCCTGACGGCCCAACTGAAGAACGAGAAGTTGATGGTCGCCCCATCAACAGCTGACGGGTCCCGAGCCACTGTCAGCGCGCAGCAGTCCCTCAGTGGAGAGGAGGGTGTGACTTTACATACCTTCACGCTCCCGGAGTACCGCTGTGTGCGGCTTCTGGTAAAGAATCTAAGTAGGGGCATGCCTGAGAGCGTCGACCTGGAGGTGGTGGAATCTCTGACAATTCGTGTCCAGGGAGTCACACAGCTGCGTTCCGGCCGTCGCCAACCGGACCTCGCCAAGGATCGCACTCCCAACCCTCACTTCATTCTATTATTGGCGCAAGGAACTGAGGTGTCAAAAGTGCGATCTCTCACCGAACTCTGCAGCTTACGAGTGTCGGTGGAATCGTACGAGACCCGAAAGGACCATTACAATGCAAGCGCCTCTAGCGCTTTGGACACACGCAGGGAAACTACGGATATGCAACACAATGCGTGGCATGTGGGGTCTCCAACCTCTCCGGTAGTTGCTCTTCCCCGCGGGAACAGCCCCTGTTCGATGGCTACGGGGGAAACCACACGGCGAACTACACGAGGCAGTGTGAAGTGGAAAGAAGCGAAGGCCGCTGTTGCAAAGCAGGCGCCCGATCGTGTTCGAATGAACGCCGCCACAGGCCACACTGCCGCTCCGAAAGCCCAGCGGGCCGGGTCTTCTGCCGAGCAAATTGAAATGGGCGAGGTTTGGAATCACGTCGCCCAAGGGGGGCGTATTGTCAAGGCCACTACCCCATTACCACTATTCCAAATCCCCCTTCCAGCCGGTCACGGAAGATTCCGAGCAACTTAAATTTATCGTAACCAGGAAGACGGCCAGGCCTCAGAATTCTGAGCCCTAATCCGCAGCAGACTCTAAGCCGGCTGCTGGGAATTCTAAGAAGTAAGCAGCCGTTAATGTTAAAACCGAGGCCACTATACCAACAACGCCCAACCTGGTGGTCCCTAAACAAAGTTCCACCTCACCACTCGAGGAAATTTCTCATCTCGATCACCTTCCCATCCACGCATGTGTGAAGAGACTCGTCGGCTTCTCACATCCATCTCTTCCCTCCCCAAAGGGCAGCAGTCCGCGGGTTGTCGTGAAGACCGTCATCCTCTTCGTGGCCGGTTATGGCAGAACGCCCTAGGAGGACGGAGCGAACTTATCCCCTGCGCCTCGACTGTTGGAACGCGGACGGAGTGCGCGGCAGGAAGTTTGAACTGGAGTATTTTCTTAACCAGCACGGTGTCCATATTTGTCTCTTAAGTAAGAAATTCCATAGCAGTGGTGACGACTTCCGCCTCGCCAATTATGACTGCCAACGCACAGACAGACCGACAGCAGTGGGCGGTACAGCCATCCAGGTCCGCCGTGGTATAGTCCACCACTCAGTGCCCATTCGGGGCCTACACGCTTGGAGGCCAATGCCGTCCAAGTCAAATTGGCTGGCAAATCTGTGAAAATCGTTGCGGCTTACCTCTCCCCTTCCCGGCCACTGATCGGAACGGACCTGTCCGCCTGTTTCGGCGGGGGAATGCCGGTCTTGATGGCCGGCGACCTCAACGCCAAACACGTGGATTGGAACTCGCGGCTGAGCACATGACGGGGGAAACTCCTGCGTGATTATGCCGACGGGAACACCTACCTGATCTTTGGACCGGGAAACCCAACCACTAACCCATTCAACCCATTGGCTACTCCCGATGTCTTGGACATCGTGATAACCAAGAACCTCACTTCCACGGTTTATCTGACTTCGTGCTGTGCGGTAAGCTCAGTTTACCTCCCGGTACTCAATAAAACTACGTGTCGCTCATCTTTACAGCACCCACCGGATCGCCCTGATTTCACGCGCACTGACTGCGCCAACTTCCGTACTCACTTGGAAGATCAAATTCAGTTCGATCTGGAATTACACGAGGGGATGGCAATTGACACGTGCGTTGAGAACTTCTCCGTCGCTGTTCTGAAGGCTCTGGCGGCATCTACTCCGAAACGTCTCCCTCGTATCGACCCACCGCCTCCGATACCGGCTGGCATGCAGGAAGATATACGCCTCAAGAACCGGCTGCGAAGCAGTGGCAGGTCACCAGGGACCCCACTCTGAGAGCTGAGGACAACCGTCTGCAGAGGTCAGTGACTCGCCGGCTCAACGAATGGAGGAACGACTAGTGGAGTGCCACACTCGAATTCCTAAATCCCGAAGACCAGTCGCAGTGGATTATGACCAAGCGGGTGATGAGATTTCCTCCTCCGTCTCCCCGCTGGTCACCCCGTGGGGAATCACCCTCTCATTCTCTGAGAAAATCGAAGCCCTTGCTGACACTCTGGAGACTCAGATTCAGTCGGTGGCCTATCCTTCATTCCCGGCAGTTAATGAGATGGTCGATTTGGCGCTGAGGTCCTAATTGCAGACGCCTGACAGCGAAAACAGGTTAACCAACCCTGGCGAGGTTCACGAAGCATCAGTGGTCTCAAGTTCGGTAAGGTTCCTGGCCCAAATGGTATAAGGAATACAGCCTAGAAACCTCTTACCCAGAGAGCTGTATCCCTCCTGGTCCAGATCTTCAAAGCAATTCTTATCACCCATTACTTCCCTTCCTTATGGAAGTACTCACGGGTGACCTCTATCCTTAAACCGGGGAAGGATCTGGGACTACCATCATCCTATCGACCCATTTGATCCTATTAGCTAGGACCATACATGTAGTAAGCGATCGCGGGCTGCTGCAAGAAGAGCAGTTTGGTTTCAGACCCAGGCATTGCACGTCCTTGCAGTTTGCCCGCATTGTTGAAACAATAACCGGGAACTTCGGCGAAAAGAGGGTAACAGGAGCAGTTTTCCTCGATAACGTCTGGAACGATTGCCTTCTTTACAAGCCAACACTCCTTAATTTCCCGTCTTATATACTCCACTCAATCTCATCGTACCTCTGGGGTCGAACGTTCGAAGCGTCCTTCCTGACAGCCACGTCATTTCGTCGCGGCATGCGGGCTGCTGTAGCTCAGGTTGGATTGACCTCCCCTGTCCTCTTCAGTCTGTATGACATGTCTTTACCCTCGCACCAAGTCGAGTTAGCTCTCTACGCGGACGACACGGCCATCATAGCCGCGTCCAGCAAGCTGTCGGTGCTCTTCAGCTACCTGGAGTCATACCTCAACGATCTTCAAAGGTGGTTGAGTGAATGGAGAATCGCCATTAATGTTTTTAAAAGCACCGCGATCATCTTCGCGCGTGTCGGACGACGCTTCATTCAACCCCGACCTGTAATAATCTTCGGGGAACCAATCGAATAGGTCGACAGAACTCGTTATCCGGGGGTAACACTAGATACACGACTGACCTGGTCGGCTCACTTCTATCAGCTGAGGAAGAGGACTGCTCAAATGATGGGTATGCTGAGTACCCTCCTGAATAGGAAGAGTGATCTCTCCTTCAGGAACGCAGTCCTGCTATAAAGCAGCTTATCCGCCCCATGATGGACTATGCGTGCCCCGCTTAGAGGTCCGCTGCCCGCTACCATGTCCGGAGGTTACAGATGTTGCAATCCAAGGTCTCCGCCTTTCTACTGGTGCACCCTGGTAAGTAACAGGCAGATACACGAGGACCTGGGTGTTCCGCTGTTTGCCGACTACATCAGAGCCCTGACTGCAAACTTCGACTCAAAGTTAGGTGACGTGGAGAACCCCCTTCTACGGCAACTCGGCAGATACCTACTCTGAACGTGGGTTGAACCCGTCGCCTGACGCGTGAGCCAAGGGCGGCAGGAGCCAGCAGGCCAGACGAGGACATCGCTCGCGATGGCCAAGCCGACCAAACGAATCGTGTTCGGCGCTGATCAGCCGAGCGCTTTTCGGCTACCCGGAATGAGGTTTTCCGTGATTTTCCTCTGTTGTAAGGCAAATACTAGGGTTTACGATGCAAAATTGTTAGCGTAGCATATTTCCCTGTTATAGTTAAGGTGTCTGTTATGTAGCCCAGCTGTGCGGTGTAATGCAGGAATGGCTAAGAGAATGGGGTCAACTTGCGCAAAGCGCAAGTCTACGCCCCCATTTAACACTTTGGCTTGGCTTGGCAGTAAATCATCAGTGGAATGAAGTATATTGTCAGACACGTCAAGAAGAAGCAGCCTTGCAACACATCATGAAGGAAGATACGTCAGACCCCCCGGCCACGATGCTTCGTGGACCGCGGCACACCACAGCTCAGCCGAGCAGGCAGCAGCAGCAACTTTCGGCCCCTCATCAGCAGCAGCCATAATCCTTGACGATTAACCGTGGCCCTCCGGCCAAGCCCAGCCGCGCATCCTGTTACACATCACACTCACCCCGCCTGCCTGGATCCAACACCGCACCACGCGCTATGCAGTCGCACTGGTCATCCCGCAACGCAGCACATCATATATGATCTGTGACACGGGCCGAGGCAAGAACAACGTATTACAATCAGACAACTACGCAACTGTATGACTTTAAGACTTTAATAAATATTATATATGTGTTACCGTGGTTTTCACTGCTACAAGCTTACAGTATGCCACACATAATAATAAAAGCCTTAGACCGTGCAGATACTGTGACCGACCTCACTTCTTTAGTTAAATGCCAGAAAAGGAAAATTCAGCACTGCATTTATAACGCCGAATATAGTTGAAATCTGTTGTTCGCACGGTTTTGAGAGTTGAATTTTACTGTTCTTGGACTTGCGTGCAATATATTTACAATTAATGCCGGTCTACCCAAATCGCTAATGCCACACATTTTAAGTGGTAGTGTGGGCGACAGCGCTTTACCGTCATAATTAGGACCGCTAATGTCTAATATCTTATGTACCTATTTTTAGCATGGAATGAGCCAATAAATTGTGATTTATGGCGTTTTTACGGAGAGTGGGACGTTGTGTATTTTACACAAGTCTAGTTCTAACCAAAGTATACAGGTGACGTTAATGCTATTGTCATCCGCAAGGCACATAATCTATGACTACGTCACCATGTTGAGCTATTAACCTGTGACCATGCTGGAAGATCATCCGTGGTGTGGAATGATGTGGCGAAGTAGGAAATTTCCAGAAAGTAACCACTGCAGTATTTATACTCCAATCTTTCGCTAACCGACACTAGTGTCGCTGCAGTAATTCAGGTTTTTCCGTGTTCCCTTCACCCATGTCTCCGCCTTTTCCATGAAGCACCCACAATGCGATTGAAACACCCACAATGCAAGTAGCCGCACCCACAATGCAACACACATCCTTTATCAACTTTGCGGCTTGAGCGGGAAAGTAGCGTCCTGTTCATGTGTCCCACTTCACAATTCTGGAGTTCTTGCGTTTCCTTCTCCAATTCTGGTATTAAATTAGTGGCGCCTATCATTTAAGTTGTTACGCAGTACGAAAAACGTGTGCGGAGAATGCAGAAGGTGCCGAGGTTTACACACGAACGTCGGATTGTGAGGGCAGATAGTAGTCCGAACAGTTTGCTTTTCTGTAACGTATTCAGTGACCATGCTTTTGCGGTTTTGTGCTTGTTTCTTGTTTATTACAACGTTACCCCTTCAGCCGCTCTTCTGTGACCACATTTAGGTTACAGTTTTGAGCTAATTTTTTTATTACCACGTTCTCCTGTGACCATTTTTAAGTTAGAGTTTTGAGTTATTTTATTTTTATTACCACGTTCTCCTGTGACCATATTTAGGTTAGAGTTTTCAGCTAGTTTTTTTATTACCACATTCTCCTGTGACCATTTTTAGGTTAGAGTTTTGAGCTAGTTTTTTATTACCACGTCCCCAAATTCATGCCCTTCCTACAATTCCCTCCATCACAGTCGCGCCATTCCCTCCCCACTGTCGTCTCCTTCCCCTTCATTCGGGTGACGTCATACCACCAGCGCAGTAGCCACCCGATAAAGCATCATTTCCGTGACGAGAACATCACGGGAATACAGCTTATCGGGTGGCTATTGCGCTGGCGGCCATCTTGGAGTACTAATACTGTAGTCGCTATATGTACTGTTTGTTACTTCAGGTACGTACCATATTCAAATAACATACTCTTCATGGTGTAGTGTTCATGAAATCGTATGAGTTCACTACAGGGCCGGGTGTAGTTCAATGCAAGGCAAGCTACAGGATATGGCCCACTAAAAAATTTAAATCCTTTTGTAAGCACATAATTCAAGGCACATACAAAATAATGATGATTAAGTGTTTAATAATAATAGTAGTAATAATAATAATAATAATAATATCCACGATATTGAAGGGCTAAGGCGACGTATACGCACTGGAAGTTTTCACTCACCGACACGTGTGCCGATGCAGCCCATGCTTCAGGTTTTACATATTACATATTCCGTTTACCCGTCAGTAGTACGTGCCCGGCTTGGGTCTGACCATGTGTTTCGACTTGAAGAAGGTATTTTGTCAGGGTGGCACCATGCCTCCCTACGCCATTGGTTCCGTCCGTGTTGACCCTCGTGTGTGGTGGACTGTTATGGGTGGTATGAGGGGCTGCGGTTGGATATTCTTTAATCGTATGTTTATGCCGCCGTACATATTGGTAAGATAGGTGTGATATTATTAAGAAGGATGTTGCCGGTGCATCCTTAGAGATTGGTAGGGTGGATATTATTAAAAAGGATTAGGCAGTTTGAATATTTGATAATATGACGTGTATATAGGTGTGGTATTAAAAAGGATGGTAGGGTTGGATATTGTTAAAAAGGATTAGGCAGTTTGAATATTATTAAAAAGGATAGGTCATTTTGAATGTAGACAATGGCGGTTGCTTTTTAATAATATACAGGTGATAGTACTGAAAGGGTAATTAAAAAGCATCGTTACATTTAATAATATTACGTGTATATTATAAAAGAGCATCGTCCATTTTGAATTTGCCAATTTAGACGATCGTTTTTAATAATATTACGTGTATATTATTAAAAAGGATCCGACATTTTGAATGTAGCGCTGTGTATGGTGGTACATATATTATCGGATGCTTTTAATAATATATGCGCCATCGTAAGGATTGGTATGGGTAAGGGTAAAGGATGGGTTTTGATAATATGGGTGTGGTTACCGTGATGGCGCCGTGTAGTCTGGTAGACGAAAGATGGTGACGTTGCTGGTGAGTAGATGCAGTTGAAGGTCGCTCGTGTACTGACTTGTTCTCGTAGGTGTGTCAGCATGTGACTGCTGGCAGGGCGTGGTGGTGACATCATTGGTGCCGTGTGCAGATATGGCCACCGTCTGACCTTATCCAAATATGGTGTTGGTGAATGTGAGGCGCGTGGTATTGGTCGGTATGGGTTGTGGGGCGGGGTCTGAGCGGTGAAAACAACGATGGCCGACTGGAATTTGTAACCTTATATGGAATTGTGAGCGGGTAGCGTAATGGTTACCCTACAATTCTAGGAATTGGCCGGGCTTAAAGCAGCGATTGACACGTATGTTTTTGTATCTTATATGCTTATATGGAGTTGTGAGTAGGGAACCGTAATGGCCGACTTTAGTTCTACGAATTGGTAGGGTTTAAAACAGCAATAAGCACGTATGGTTTCGTATCTCATTCCCAAGTGGTAAGAGATTTACAAAGTTTGCGTGAAATGAAAAGACGATTCAATAAGGTGTACATAGAAAGATTGGTTTTAGTAGTAGAATCTTTTTACAATGGCTCTTGGCGTACCTTTTGTAACATGACGTTAATCAGCGTAGGTGTCGCTGTGTTTTGAACGCCTAATTTTGGGCCAGGTAAGCCCGGTACAGGTACGGGATTTTCCCTAATGGCGAGGAGCTCATCTGGTAAATATGGAACCTTTGAGACGTACGAGATTCTTGATACGTACGTCATAATACATGGAGTGGCGCCGGACGGTGTCGGATGTGTGCCAAAGCGAATAGCGAGCGTAGAAGAGCTGGCGCACGAGTCCGTTTATTGCTGTAGGATTACAGGCGCGATACAGCCTAAAAGCCAGTGTCAGAGGTAAGCCATTGCCCGCGAAGAATACGACCAGATACTATATGATGGGCGGTGAAGGTGTTTCGGCG
>Ga0268261_10000575_pt1 | contig 23398 bp, 14 predicted proteins | sample TergutNc150P1_FD_190353 | JGI IMG/M metagenome (GOLD analysis project Ga0268261, IMG submission 190353) | Nasutitermes corniger P1 segment gut microbial community from laboratory colony in Florida, USA - Nc150 P1 (SPAdes) (version 2) | ecosystem: Host-associated > Arthropoda: Insects >...
TATGATCAATCTGGAAAATCTTAACTTAGCTGGTAATAGAATAGAGCACGTGGATAGAGATATGTTCAGTGGGTTGTTTAAATTGAAATATATAAATCTAAGTGGAAACAAACTGCAGTACCTCAAACCAGATACGTTCTTAATGTTACCAAATCTCCAAAAGTTATATTTAGGAAACAATCCGGGCCTTCAAATACCAACTGACTGTAATTTCATTATGCCACGTTCTTTGTCAGTACTTGGTATAAGAAGCAGCAATATAAGTTCAGTGTCTGTTGAAACATTTGCAAACGTCAGTGCACTGGAATGGCTTGACCTGAATAACAATAGTCTGAGAACTGTAGATATATATATATATATATTGAGAGCACTGCCAAAACTGTCCGAACTGTCTCTGTATTGGAACCCGTTACAGTGTTACTGTTATCTTCTGGAAGTGTGGCAATGGTGTAAGGATCGTAACATAAAGACAGAATATGTGGTAGTAGGACCGAAATGTGACACACCGAGAAAAGTGGAGGGAATGGGTTTGGGGTGTTAGAGAAAGGGCAGTGCTTACAGGGTAACATACAGTATAATGGAGACTACAAAAAATAACACTGACAGTAAAACCTGGTACTCGTACCAATACTTGTATAATTTCAATTTTTTTAAACATTACGATATACCAATATATGCCGTACCCTTTTTAATTGGCACAACCGGGAATCTCATCCTTCTCTTCATTATCATATGCAACAAGGACATGCGAACACTTCCCAATATGTACATTCTTTACTTGGCTATAAGCAATATCATTTATTTAACTGTACTTTTTTCCGAAGCTTGTGTCAATAGAAAAGCCGTCACTTGGCCAAACGGTGACTTTCCGTGTACGATTATTCCATTCTGCCGTCGTCTGTCAGTCGGTCTGTCAGCGTACTTTGTAGCTGTGCTTAGCATCCAGCGATACAGAGTAACGGTCAATTCCTTCCATGTCCGTGTCTCTTCACAGGCAACATTTCGAGGAACTGTGGCTACAATTTGTGGAGTGTGGATTGTGGCTGGATTACTCCCCGTTCCATCAATTATCTCAAATTATTTCTGAGTAGAATGCATATTTTTAAATAGTACAACATATTATCACCGTGTGGTTATTTTTGAAATATTAGCATCCTGTTTACTTCCTCTCTGTATGATCGCCTTCACATATATCATGACAGCCCACCATCTTGTGAAAAGCTCTCGTTCTATATCTGAGGGGACAGAAAATTCTCAACTGGAAACACGCAGAAATACTGCAAAAATTGCGGTGGGACTGACAGTTGTTTTCCTGATCAGCCATGTGCCTTATCACGTCTTCTGGATTTACATTATTTAGACCAAAATATTGAAACAATTTTTACAGGATTTATTTTTCAACCGAAATATGCAATGCTTTACCTAATTTCAACATGTTTACTTTTAATGAATGCCTGTATCAATCCTGTAGCTATGTTCTGTACCATTTCTCCGTTCAGACGACATCTCAAACGTTACTTAACCTGCTGCTGCAAAACACATTCCCCTTCTACTGATCTCTAACCTACAAGAAGAAATTGAGTTTGTAATAACCTACTTTATTTTCTTCAATTACAACTAGGCTATATATAGCATAGGGATTTTGGTGACATGAATTAGTTTAATGCCAATACATTTTGCGTGTCTCTAAGGCAAAGCGCAAGGGAGTAAATTTAACTATATTCACTGCCTATATTTAATTATATTTAAAGATAATTTTAGAATAATTTATGGAATTAAAAAAAAATTTAAAATATTCCCTTTTCAGTTTTTTACAAGAGCAAATTTTTGATGATATTATTAAACTGCAACCTAATATCAATAAATGAATTGCTTATTAACGGGCCTTTCTGTATGGCTATTTATTATTAAATGTTGATGTTCTTTTTTGTTTCTACCAGACTCCCGAAGCAAATTGCATATCACAGAACCTATAAATTACACAGCATACATTTGTAGCTAAATGAATATTTTTCAATACATTTCCATGACATAACTTACTTTATATGTTTCGTCAGTTTATTGACTTACTCAGAACAAACTCCACGATAAATACAAATGAATCACGTGTTTATGTATACACAAGCAAGTATGTGTAATATAAATAAATGAATATTCAAACATACACATGTTTATATATCTTATTATAATAATAAAGTAATACTGTAAACAGGGTGGAGAGTTTTACTGATATTCTACAGTTAAATGTGCTTATTGGATTGTAGTTTGTTCTTTATTAATTTATTTGTTTGACTTTATTCAAAAAGAATAAACTTTTCCATATTTTCCACTTCTGTACACACAGTGTTTAATTTCATTTGTGTGTGTGTGTGTGTGTGTTTGGGTGTTGGAAAGATATGTGCTTTTGTTGTGTAGTGTGATGTCACTTGTTTCAGTTTCTTCGAAAAAGTCCATAGAAATATTAGATGATTTTAGGTACAGCGGTGTGTTGTAAGGGTTGCATAACTGAACATAAGCAGGCGGTCGCACAAAGTGTATGTGCTGAGTCGTCTTCCTGACTTGGATCAACTGGGCAAGATATTCATCGTTTCTACCAAACAGCGTAGATAATAAAAGTAAAATTAAAATTATGTACTTATCAATTTTTTTTCAGACCGTACAATCATAGGGTCCATTTCTTCAATGTCCATTATAATATTATTTTCAGCATATTCCCAAGAAATACAGCTGCTCTGTATGCTGTCAGCAACATAAGCAGGACATATCTCTTTTACACAATCACACACATAATTTAAGATTTTAAATAATAAAAAGCAAATGTAATTTTCCCCCAAAGACACCACAGGTGCAGTTCTGTGCATTAAACTATTTCCACTAATAAAATAAACCAGGCACAATTTCTGATCACAACAGCAGCACTGAAATGTAGCAGGTACTGTTTGTTGTTATCAGAAACAGTTGTTGTTATGCACTGGAATGTTGGCAATTCCACGACAAAACACACAAACATAAATTTTACACTGTGGCTTTACATTTTTTATGTTTTGTACAGATTGAATATCTGGAGAAACTCTCATGCAGTTCCAGCACTCTACGTGCATTGTTTTCCCGGTACATAAATTCAGTGTTTCATGATTTAGTTCAAGTCGTCCCGCAAACGACGCTTTAAACTCAGCGGGCAATTTAATACAAAAGCAGTCAACAGTCAGCAATTTAGACTGACACCACGCCCTGAAAATCAGTGTGTTCCGATTTGTGACTACAGCGAGGTACAGCCAAAGTATAGGCTAAATATTTCACTGCATTTTAACCCACAACCTACACCTTTTATTGTAACAAAATACAGACACACGATCCAACTTCATATCCTGTCTGTTGACACTGCAATTTAGACCTAATGTATCTGTAGCAACTGAACAGCTGTAATTACAAAACACAGTGACGGCCTGCATCTTACAGTTTTTGCTTTTCCGCAAAAAATCCCCTCCTTCTGACCTTCAGTTTCGTGTTTACGACGCCGTGTCGCTTAGTAATATGTACTCGACGTGTCGATAAAATAAAGTGTTTTCATATTCAAGAGCCGACAGTATTAAGAATAATTCTTTCTATGAAATTGTTTTTGCCAGTTTATTCCAAAAGTCGATAACCAATTGCTTGGTGACACGTCGTCACATTAAATCATTAAGGATACTGTATGCAGTTGATAAGTTGCGTATAAGGAATGAAAATATTCAAATGGATATTAATTACACTATTCTTATTTTTAGACTCAATTTTTCACTACAACACGGGACAAAGAGGGGTTCTTGGAAAAGTAGATGAATTTATTTTTCACAAAAAATAAATGTATTAAAAATTTTGCAATTTAAATTTTTTGAGGAAGTATTCATATCCATTATTTTCCTTGATTGGTTTGTCCAAAATTTTCTAAACTTCTGGAAAGTTATTTTATGCTATAAAGAGAAAACATATTTTTATTAAGAGTAAATTATTTGCTCGATACTCAGTTACAATTTAGCAATGGCTGATATAATTTAGAAATATTGTGTCGTTATTTACACGTGAAATGTGACTACAGAATTTTCAGTTCACAAAGTTAGGAAAGTTGAACTCCTCCCTTTCTGGTATAAAGTTAGAACCTAATTTGTTGATTTGGAATTAAAAATTGGAATAAGCGGCTGTAGACAGAATTATATTAAAATATAATCACACAATTATATTTGGGATTTGTATTATATAACCCACACAAATACGGTGTAAAAAATTTGAAACGTCTAAATCTCATTGAGGACCTAATATCGTAAAAAATAAATAGGAGAAAGTAATAATCATGACATTGAAGAAGCGTTTTAAAGGATGTAAAAGTCTGTAGATTGAAAAAAATACTAAAACATATCAAGTTAACCTGTTCTGCACTGAGGAACAAATAAAGAATTGGAGAAATTATGTGCGTGCAGCTGTAAACATCATCATTATTTAAATTACCTTCGGTCTCACAGATTCCATATTTAGATGAGGCATTGCGCTACATTTCGGAAGGTCTGGGCTTTGATTGCCGATGGTGTCACTGCATATGTTCGCTGACATAATGCTGCCAGCAGTACTGTGGCCCTGAGTTCGACTCAGTCCCTAAAAAATAAATTCCAGTAATATTTCATGGGTGTAAAGGAGGCCGGTACGTAGGGCTGGAGGTTGTTTCGAAGTCTGTGAGTCTCAACCTCCAGGAACCCTCAAGACATGTACAGGGATTGCTTTACCTTTACACCTCCAGTCTGCTGTCAGCCGATCTACACAATTCGCCACGTCAATAAATAAGGTTGTATTTTGCGTGGCTTGAGTTCAGCGAGTTGTATTGTAGATGTTGACTGGCTGAAGGTTTGGGTTCAGTTAGTGGTTAGGGGGAGAGGTGGAGACTACAGAGATGAAACAGATTGTTTATTACATGAATTTAAATAAACACTTGAACGTGGCTACGTTGAGTGCCTTAGATAGGTCAGCAGCCGGATCTTGGAAGACCGACGTCCAGTTTGGACAGACGTCGTCTATTGTAAAAGGCTGAACACCGACGCCGTGTTTTCTCACTGCAGTATATGTACAGAATTACACTGCAGAATGTATTGTTGTCTAATAAATACAAATATTCGTTTCGTCACCCTCAGTACTGTTCCTACTTCATTTGAAACCTTCACTGCAGACCGCATGGAACAACTCGTTTCCCACCGGATGAATTGTCATTACAGTGTACATGTGAGTATTGTTCGAAAAAAATGTCTAGGAAATTCAATTTTCAATAAAACCCTACAACAACAGTCGGTACTTTACACAAAAACAGTCTGCACTTTACACACGGACCGCAACACATTTTTTATCAAATCTCGCTCAGTTCTTCTTAGAATAAGAAATACTTCACACAAATCCCTAGAAGCAAGGAAATCATATTTCGTGTTCCAGTAACTGTTTTTCGAAAATCGTGCCAATTATGAGATAATGTGGAAAAAAATTGTAGAGCGGGGCAGACCACAAATGGCAATATAATATGGAGCATGTGAATTGCAGACTGGATACTTAAGGCTACAAACCAACGCCCAGAATATGTAATTCATTCTGCATTTTTAATGCAAAATTGGTTGCAGGAAAGCGTCTCAATGTCACACAAATCGAACTGGACGTCACTTGGTCGAACGGCTGATATTCGGGAGGTACGAGTTCAAGTCCCGGCCGTAAGACTAAACATCGTAAGTCACATCTCAGACCCTCCCTATAAATAAAGCAGCAATAAGCCCAATTCCAGTGAACCACAAACGCGTCTTTCCACAACATTTGACACTTTAACACTTACTTATCCTCACACCATCGGAGACAGTACAGAGCAGTCCTTACCAATTGTTATGTTGCCAATAGTTTGAAGGGAAATTTCAGCCTGCTGGGTTGGTAGACTGTTGTTATGAAACGGATTGATGTGCCTTCGGACATGGACTGAATATTTGGTAGAAACAAAGGAATGGAATATTGAGTTGAGATTTGGTACAGGATAACATTATGACGGATCTTGAGATAACGAAAGGGGTGAGGAGACGGACTGAATTGATCTGGCTGAGTATAGAAACAGGTTTCGGGTTGTTGCAAACACGGTGATGAACTTTCCGTTTCCACAAAATGTGGGTTATTTCTTGGCTAGCTGAGAACATGTTAGCTTCTCAAGAAGTACTCTGCTGCATAGAGTAGTTCAGTAAATAATTACGTAAAGTTGGGCAAGCAATGTAGAACGACAAATAGCCACTTTTCGAAGCCAGTATGCTCTTCATAATCGTCACTAATTACTCGTCAATCTATACTGTATAACATCAAAGAAGAAGCCATCAGTATCTTCAGTAACACGAGCGCCAGAACACCAAATCTCAAAAATTTCCGAAATTATAAGGTCAAAATTATTTAAAGTTTTGTATTTGTGTTCTGCAGACAATTTAAAATAAGTTTGCCCCTCCGTCCTTTATAACCCGGTGCGGTAAAGATTTGTACAATGAGCTGTACTGCAGTGAAGACACAGAGCAATATGCAATGTGGTGCGGTTGGTACAAAGTGTACGGGTCGTATATTATTCCACTCTTTGGAATTATAATTGCAAAAAGGCCACTGCATTTAACATTTGTGAAGGAAAATCATCTTCCTGAAATAATTAAAATTTTGATGTGCACTGAACTGCTGTCTGATGGTGGGAAATCGAATTGGCCGAAACCTGCAGAAATGTAGAGAAGTGACTGCGTTCTAATTGTGCTTCCTCTCAATATAACATTTTGGTATGTCTATGTTCGACCTTTCAAGAGTGTGATAATTGGTGGTACCAAAACGTCGGTAACTAAGGGCCAATCTACTCTGCAAAGCGAATATTTACAGGGTTAATTTTAACTGTCATTTTGTTAAAACAAACCGTCAGTTGCAAGACGGCCAACAGTAGTTGTTAGTGTGTGATGTGGGGGGCAGAGTTGGTGGAATTGTGAAGAGGATGTGTGCAATCTGCTTCGAATTTCAAAACATTAAGTACCTTTCAGGCACTCCTGTACATTTCCGCACGTACAGTGGCACGAGCCGGTTTGATTATGAAGCGACAAGTCAAGTACGTGCCTTCAGATGGCTGTGGGTTGAAAAGTATAGGACATTTCCAAGTGGCAAACATTATAAACAGTCACTGGATATTCGGTTTTTCTAGTTACGATATTCCTACCTAACGTTAATAAGATGTGTGTGTGTGTGTGTGTGTGTGTGTGTGTGTGTGTGTGTGTGTGTGTGTGTGTCAGTCGATACTGCGCTACAGACATGTGCTTTAGTTTGTACTCAAAACAGCTGAACACAAAAACGAATTGGGACAGAACAGGATATGTGTTGCGACTTTCCAAGCTATCATCACACACTTTTTCTAAAAACATTAAAAAATAGTTAACACTGCAATATGACAGACATCCACTTACTGCTTATTAACTTAAAACACGTACTTCCTTTACTCTCAACATGGAGCAGAGTCCTTCAGAAGGCAACCGTTTTGCAGCAAGTCAAGAAATTTCCTGCTTGATATGGAACCCGAACTTTCATTAATTCATTCGCAACTTTACGTTACCTGTCCCTATCCGCTGCCAGCTCGATTCAGTCCATAACACCAATTTCCACTTCCCGAAGATCTATCTTATTATTACCGTCCCATCTAAGCGTAGGTATCCCTCTACCTGAGAATTCACCATGATATTACTTTCACATCTACTGCTGGGTTTCTCAAGTGACTTTTTCCCTCGGGTTTCGCCAAAAAATTTCTGTAAATTCTTTCTTGAAGGACACAACAAAACTTCTGTTGCCAATATCGCCGAGGTAGTGTGACACTTGATTACATACACCAACAGAAGTTCCTCCAGTCGCTGACCAATTTTCGACTCCAGGTAGAATACGGAATTACCTTCATTTGTCAACATGACAAAGTAAGGGATCAGGAATGCATCTGTAAACAATTAAAGACAGAAATACTGCAATATTTCCTTCATTCCCCACTGCACGACACACAAGTGACAGTTTATCAATTATTCTGCTCAATGGTTTTCTGACTGTGTGAGGAATGTAAGCCACATTACATACCTAACAATTTCTGCTTATCTCCACAGCTTATAAGGATGCAGACTGGGGCTGAAATTGTAAGAAGAAATGTTATTGAAATGAAGAGAAAGGAATTCCTAAAATTTTGATGTATATTTTAAAATTGAAATTGCACAAATTTTAAAGTTGTAATAACTCAGAAACAACCTGATTCAAACAAATAAATTATTTATTTATTTCTGTATTTATTGAAATTGTTCGCCGCTACACTTAGCGTAGACATTTAAAAGCACACCAATCATCTTCCAAACTGCCATTTACTGTAGAATCATAAAGAAACTCTACATGTAGTCACAACAAACAGGTGCCGACTCTAGCTAAATAGTACAGACAGGATATTTCAGTGCCATCCGTCAGTGATATGATAAAAACCTGCAGTTACACAAAACCTAACGGTGACACAACCAGTTATTGCTTCGTATGCATTACGTTCCCAGTCACCAGACTTGCCTAACATTATCACAACAGTTAACAGTATTAGAGACACTGCAGTAACGTTTGTGTCTGCAGTAAACAGAAACTGGTGAGGATTAATACTGATTTACACAATGATAATAGCTGGCGTTGTTTTTAAGCTGTTTGCTGTCTGCAGCCAGTAGCGACAGTTGTACCGACTTACAGAAATTGTGAGCTGCTAACAAACCGAATTTAATGATTGAATATACTGTTTTTGATCAATAATTCAATAAAAGTTGAAAGCCGAAATATATTTTAATTTAAAATATTTATTTTCCCTTTAAATTCTGTCGCCATTAAGGTCGCTGCCCTTGCCACCCTCTAGTTAATCACCCCCACCCTTCTGTGCCGAATAAGGTAGTACCAGATATTTCCAAGCCCAACTGCATAACTTATAGCAGCAAAGAAGAAGTTCATTTTCCTGTCCCATTTTCCTCTTGTCTTTTTCTCCAAATTCAGACCTGAAAACCTCTTTGCTTTCACGAGAACCCAGTATATATATATATATATATATATATATATATATATATATATATATATATATATTTCAAATTACATTGCGTTTATTCCACAATGCATTACGTTAAATCACAAACAGAAGCATATAGAAAAATATTTCCAATATTAACATTGGAAAGGATTACGAAATGATGAATTATAAATATAGATATATTGCGTTATTTGTTAAACATTTTGTACCGCATACATTAATTCTCTAAAATTTTTCGCTACAAACTTTCCTGTTCACGGCTGTTTGAAGGCACTGTGTTTTGTTTAAATTTTTGCTTCTTTCTTTATGTACTGCTTGTTACATTTAATAACAATTTATAAAATATCAAGCAATCCCTGAACACACCTGAGTGTTCCAGGAGTTTGAGGCTTCTAGGTTTCGAGAAGTTTGGCACATAAAGCTGGCAAGGTTGTCAGACCTACATACCGCCGTCCTTTAACCCCATCAAAATATTCCTTATACCCAATTCTGTTAGACGCTCAGTCAGCCACAGGTAATAGCGAGGCTTCAAGAATTAAAGTCGTGTAAAATTCCAATGACGTCATCGAGAACCGAATACGCAGTGCAGTTTCTCATCCAAATGCACCACCGCGTGACATCGTGTATATATGTAGACGCACTAATATTCTTCTTTGTCACTTAATCCAGACGCTCTGCACCCTATTGTGACGGCCAGAAGACTTATGTCAGTTCTTAAATCAGGTTACTGAGGTTAGGATCAGTGGTGAAGGAATTCCAAATCCCTCGGTCCTTCGTCTCTCCTCGTCATCCTCAGCGCACAACAATCAGATACGGTGAAGAAATTGATACTAGCACCGAAAGAAAGCTAGTGTAACCATCAGTAACAGCAATGATGATGACCTGATGGTCAGTGATGTCAATTAACACTGTGCTGACAGTACATTAACACTGTGCTGACAGTACATTAACACTGTGCTGACAGTGCATTAACACTTTGCTGACAGTACATTAACACTGTGCTGACAATACATCAACACTGTGCTGACAGTACATCAACACTGTGCTGACAGTACATCAACACTGTGCTGACATTACATCAACACTGTGCTGACAGTATATTAATATGTCGGTAGTTTTAAACTGTGTTTAACGCCCACACATTTAGCAATGCAATAAATCCGCTGACGTGTTTCAAGTTCCGCTCAATGCTGTATTTTGACATCCCAATTTCCAGAACCATGTTGTGACGACATTAGTTCGGGAAGACGAAAATTTCCAGCATTGCTGCTGACGTAGCATTACAGGAATCCACTACAGAAGCCCCACTTCGTGACTTGACACTAGCCGACTCTCCAATTAAGTCACCAGAAACTTGTCCATACAAGTTTTACGCAATGACGACTGTGAATACAACAGTGTTTCCTGCTCACGGCGCACTGCACACTGCAGACAGGTTCCAAGCGTTTGTCTTGTTCAATATCGCGTTCTCCCGTTTACAACGAGCCATCACCAGTAAGTACAGATCATTACTTTTGTTGTTTTGTGCTCTGAACGTACAGATTGTATCGTGAAATAATGCTGCGGGTAAAGGAATGAAACAAAGCTGTGATGACAATTGAATTTGTTTAAATACTCTAATAAATTTTTGTTCCAGACTCGCTTTCACAGTGCAATTCAAACGGTTGCTATAGTGCTGCTAAAGTGCAAAGAACATTGTTCCAAATGAAAAATGGTATCTAATATTTGTAGTTAATGTCTGCACTCACGATTACAATCATTTTTGTAACATTGTTAATCCGCGTCAATAATTTCAGTTTATATTTCCTGTACATCTCAGTACAGTAGTAATTAACACCTGTACACCGGTACAGTGGTGAGCTGTCAGTGTCGTGCGGTTCATAATGACAGTCTTAAAGTATTCATAATTCTGTATTAATTGCTAACTTAAGGTACAAAGACACGTACTGATTTACATTTTAATGAACTCAATCTCTGTCAACAACAAAGGAGCACTAAATTCTTATAATTCCTTTTCTACGTAAAACCACTCCAGTACCAACATTTATACAAATTATCCACGCAGTATCACAATCCGGTGACTGTAAGGAACCAACTGCTGTCTGCAGCACACACAAATGTATTTCAGCTATACAAATCAGAATATCTGAATTGTTTACGAGTTTTTGGGCCCGTTCGGCGATACGTTGTACGCTGTTTAACATTAAACTGTACATGAACTTAATCTTTCTAAGTTGATAGTTACTGATTGCCACGGACAGTATACAGTATAGCGGACTGTAGGCAATCTAACTGTATGTTGGGATAGGTAGTGGGAATTGTTTGGGAATCGGACAGCTAGGGGAAGAATTTATGTTGTAGATAACATGCAGACGTCTTCAGTAGAAGTAAAGGTAAAGAGTAAGTAATTGAAAACTAAATATTGCGATTGATATTAGATAATTATTATAATGATAATACCAATTGCAACACTCTCATTACGATGTAATATCGAAATAAGTTAGAAACAAAGCTACGACACACTACACAACACGTCTTACCGCTTTCCAACCACAACAACCGAGTCAGAAATTTTCTAAAATTTTTCCCTGTGTTCCGGAGAGTGACCGGGGAGAAAGGGAGCTGAAAATTATCCGGATTTCACGGGAATCCGAATTTCTGTGTGATTGCTTTTAAACCCTCAAACTACACCTTTTATTGTGACAAAATACAGACACAAGATCCAGCTTCATATCCTGTGTGTTGACACTGCAATATAGACCTAACGTATCTGTAGCAACTGAACAGCTCTAATTACAAAACACAGTGATGTCCTGCATCTTAAGCTTTTTGTATTCCCTCAATAAAATCCTCTGCTTCTGACCTTTAGTTACGTGCTTTACGACGCAGTGTCACTTGCTAATCGGTAATCGACGTTTCGAGACAAACTATTCTTTCGTATTCAAGGTTCGACATTACTACGAATATTTTACTCCATGAAGGCGTGTGTTCAAGTTTGTACCGAAATATCGATAACAAATTACCCAGTGACACGGCGTCACATTTAAGCAGTAAGGATAATGAATGCAGTTGATCATATCCAGGATGGAACTGGCCGTCTGTAGGCACGAATGACGCAGAAGGAATTGAAGTAAAATTTTGAAAGGGCACTAGAAAATTAATATGCGTATGTTAAATGATGATACGAAAAAGGATACTAAATAAAATATTTTCGTTTTTAGACTTAATTCTTTACTACAACACGGAGCAGAGCGGAATATTTGGAAAAGTTAAGGAAGTTATTTTGCATAAATAAATGAATGTCTTAAAAAACGTTGCAATCAGAATCTTTTTGAGGAGGATTCATATCCATGATTTTCCTTGAAGGTTTAGTACAAATTTTTTCAAAACTGCTGAAACACAAACTTTTTCTTAAAAAGAAATAACAAACTGTTATTAACACAAAGTTCAAAGTGTTAATTTAAAAATTTGCAAATTTCTAATATTATTCCTTTACTCTGCAAGTATATACTGCCTTCAGATTTTCAGACAAAAATTTGTCGCTAATTTTCCTATCTCCGAAACGTCTCACCTGCACCACAAATCTCATTCTCCTAAAGCTTATTGCAATTTTCTCCATCCTCCTGTTAACTTCTCCCTCTTACCACCAAATATCTCCCTAGCACCATATTCTTAAATTGCAGTCCACAATTAAACAAATAAATACATTTAAAAACTGCACATTTAAACTTAAAGTTAACGTATCAAAACTAAAATCAGATATTATTGTTTACAAATATTTTTCGTATTGAAAATTTGTTTATTTACTACTGATGATACAAATAAGTCGTCACTTACTAACTTACTTATTTACTTTCTAATCCATGGAATAGAGTTGTTATTGAGAAGCAATCTATCAGCGCTTCAAGAATTTCACCGCATTTTATGGAATCCGAAGTTTCATTACCGCATTCAAGGTGCCGCCACCGTCATATCCTAAGCCAGCCCTATCCAGTCCATATACCCACATCCCACTTCCTGAAGATCAATTTAATATTATACTCCCATTTTTTCTACGTCTCACAAATGGGCCCTTTGTTCAGGTTTCCCCACCAAAAACATTTATACGCCTCTCTTGTTTCCCATACGCTCTACATGCCTCGACCAAGTCATTCTTCTCGATTTCAATACCCTAACAATATTTGGTGAGCAATAAATACCACTAAACTCTTCATTACGCAGCTTCCACCACTCCCCTGTTACCACGTCCCACATAAGCCGAAATACTTTCCTCAACACCCTATACTCAAACACCCACAGCCTACGTTCGTCTCTCAATATGAACGACCAAATTTCACACCCAGACAAAGCAACAGGGGAAATTAAATTTTTGTGTGTCTTAATGTTTAATTTATATAGCAAACTGGAAAACATAACATTCTGCGCCAAATGATAGCAGACATTGTCTGAATTCAATATGCCCTTAATTTCCTCTCGAGTACAATTTTGATTCATTAAGCTTGTTCCCAAATATTTGAACTATTTCAGTTTTCCAAAGGAAAAATTTTCAATTTTATACTATGATTTTGTCATGCTTTCTGGACGCGATACATGATTATGTACTTAGATTCTTAAGCCTTTACTTCCAGTACACTTTCCTTAATATCACCAAATAAAACGTCTTCGTTTTTCGTCACAGGGTTTCCGTTTCCCCCAATATATTAATACTATCAGAATAAATAAAATAGCGATATGTAACAATTAGTTTCAATCCATTCGGATTTTCCTGAACTTTCTTAATGGCTCACTTTAAAGAAAAGTTGAAAAGCAATGGCGATAGATCATCTCCTTGTTTCAAATCATACCTAACAGGAAACATCTCTTACACATGCATATCTAAATGATTCTCCTATAGGTTTCCCAATGACGCATTTTTGTTAGCCTTACTAGTTTCGTGTGGATAACAAACTGGATGAAAATATTACACAATACCTCCTCCCTAACTGAATCACAAGCTTTCTTCAAGTCTATAAACAGTTGATGTATTGCTTCGTTGCATTCACATTTTGTCTCAAGTATTTGGAAAATATCTTTATTTTAGATTTATTCCTTAATTTTTCCACACACACACACGCACACACACACACACACATAGAAATAACAACAAGAATACATTTACGTGACCTTTATTTTATTTATAATGGAAGGTTACGTAATAATAAAGTAATGAAGTGTGTACTAACATTACAATGTACAATGTTAGGCAGAAGTAGTGATAGTAACGTTAACAAAATATACATTTAATAAATTATTACTCAAAATTTCTTTTTACTGGCAGCACAAATCGATGGATACCGGATGTTTTATGTGAATGTTGCTTGTAAATAATGGGTCAACATTTATATGTTAACATGTTCACTGTAGAATTGTAATATTTCCCAAGAAACAGTGCTTAATGATGGCCGAAACGTGGGCAGAAACACATAGTCATTTTAAAATCAAATTATATAGAATGATTTGTAGAAGACGAATTTTGAATTATAGGTCTTTGGTAATTTTATGAGCCACATTATGAACTGCGCCCTCACAAGTCTATTGTAATCAGTCCAATACACAGTCCATAATCAGTCAAATACACATTCCACAATTCCACATTTAAACAAAATTAATGTTGACACTTCAGATCTGCATACAACTGTACTTGCAAATAATTGTCGCACAACATACTGCCATATGTAACTGTATTAATTAATTAGCACACTTCAAATAACGATCTTAATTTCATATCCACATGTTTCATGTTAGAACAACACACACATTGAAACTCAAAATTACAGCCACACTCACCACATTCAAATAACTAGCGGTACAGCACAAGACTGTCTCACATATCCCTATGAAGCGCAGTGGTTATAAAAATTTATATTCCCAACAACTCAACATTAAGCAGCGTATTGCCACAAAATGTGCACTTATGTGTTTCCTACAACAGGCACAGACAAGCCATTATTTTCCTAAACAACACCAATCCACTTGTTTCTACTCTGGACATAGAACTTAGTGTAAAGCGCAAAGTGAATTATCATACAGCATTTATGTAACGGACAGAGCGGGTTTTACTGCGAAGGTAAGCAGGACTGTTTAAGAATGAGTGGAGCTATATCTCCACTCCTCTACATAAGTTTTCACGGTGTGCAAAGTCACGACATTTACCAACTCTTTGCCTCAAAAAGTACATACATTTGAAAGATTCAAACTTTTTCACTTCCTTCTACCACGTTTGAAACTAACTTTACCACAAAAAAGAAGGGGTAACAACTATGAAGATTGACAACAGTATAAATATGTACCAGTTTCTTCTCTGAAGACGTAACGACGTACAGATTTTCAAACCCTGATAGGAATCCGGGAATTTCTGTATACAAAACAATAATCTGCTGCCTGGGTTCATTTTTGATAATATTAACACAGACACAACACATACTTTTGTTAAAGACGGTAGAGAATTGCGCGATTATATATCGTAAGTACGTAGCATTAGTGTAAGGATAGTGACGGGGAGAATGGAAAGAGCCAGGAGGAAACACTTTGTTTTGAAATTCTGTAACGTCACAAATGCCAAATTGATGGATCCGTATTCCGAAACGAGCCTCTGCTGTGACTGACCGTTTGAGACATGACAGGGTGACTGTTGTGAAATTGTGTGACATGGAAAATAGGCAGTGTTTTCACCTCAGTAATTTGCTTTAGCAATACAAAGAAATAATGTGATCTAATTATACATTCTAAATAATATGTCACACATATAACAAAATAATGAAATATGATTCAAAATAGAGAATATTTTAAAACATGCCAGTAAACAAACACAAAGACACACAACACCCCAGCTCTCACACAGCAAACAATTAACCATCAACCCAAAACTATGATAAAATTATAGTCAGGAGAGAAGAAAACTTGTATAATTTAGAGAAATGTGTGTATATATGTCGTGCGAAGTGCATGAATTTGTTTGTTTAGCGGCTTGGTTATGACCACAATTTACTGCAAACTTCCATAATGTCTCTACATTGCTCTGCCCAGACCCTCAAAACAAACACAGCAATATTCAATATCTGTTTCTCTCTCTGTGCAGGTTAAAGCAGCTCGCCATGCCATCAAGACTGTCTGATGTGATTGTGTCACTGCTGTTAGCATTACCTGTTGTGATATTCTGGTTATGGCTGGTAATCGAGCCCGCAAGAGTGGCTATGCTATGTTCTGAGGAATGTCTGTGTGAAACAGTAGGACGCAATGTGCAATGTGAAGACACATCATTAACTGCTGTTCCCTTAATTCATCTCACAGTCGTCCAAGGACTCTGGCTTACTAAAATCAAAATAATGTTATTGGCGAAAGACAGTTTTGTTTCACTGACTGAGCTAGAGAAATTGTATGTACATAGTTGTGGACTGAGAACAATAGAGTTGGGAGCATTCAACGGGCTTACAAAGTTGACACGACTGACAATAATGGGTAACGAGATAAGTGAAATAATACCAGGCACATTTGAGAATATGATCAGTCTGGATAGTCTTAGCTTACGTCGTAACAGAATAGAACACGTGGATAGAGATATGTTCAGTGGGTTGTTTGAATTGAAATATATAGATTTAAGTGAAAACAAACTGCAGTACGTCCATCCAGATGTTTTCTTAAAGTTACCAAAATTCCAGAAGATACATTTACACGAAAATCCCGGCCTTCGTATACCAACTGACCTCAATTTCATCAAATCCCATTCTTTGTCAATTCTTGATATATCAGGCTGCAATGTCAGTTCACTGTCAGTTGAAACATTTGCAAACGTCAGTGCATTGGAAATGCTTGACCTGAGCTACAATAATCTGACGACTGTAGATATAAATATATTGAAAGCATTGCCAAAACTATCCATACTCTCTCTGTTTGGTAACCCGCTACATTGTGACTGTCAGCTGCAGGAATTGTGGCAATGGTGTGAGGATCGTGACATGTGGACAGTGTTCAGTAGAAGTGCGCCGAAATGTGACACACCGAAAGAAGTTAAGGGAATGTGGTGGGGGGTGTTAGAGAATGGGAAGTGTTTAGAAGGTAATGTACAGTTTTATGGAGACCACAATAATACAAGATATAATTACACTAAATTTATCTTCCATAATGATCGTGATTTTTTAAATCGGTACGAAGTACCAGTATATGCAGTTCTCTTTATATTTGGTACAACCGGCAGTGTCATCATTCTGATCATTATCATATGCAACAAGGGCATGCGAAATGTTCCCAATATGTACATTATTAACTTGGCTATAAATAATATAATTTATTTAACGGAACTTCTTGCCGAATCTTATGCAAATTTAATATCTGACGCGTGGCAACGCAATGACGACATAATGTGTAGGTTCCTTCCATTTTGCCGTCGTCTGTCAGTCTGTTTGTCAGCCTACTTTGTAACTCTGCTTAGCATCCAGCGATACAGGGTAATAGTGAATGCATTCCACGTCCGTGTCTCTTCAAAACCAACATGGCGAGGAACTGTGGCTACAATATTTGGAGTGTGGATTGTGGCTGCACTAATCGCTGTTCCATCAACTGTGTCAAGGTATCAATGTGCAAAGGATGCTACAATGACACCTACAACGTATTATGGCCGTGTTATTATTTTTGAACTCTTAGCATCCTGTGTACTTCCTCTCTGTGTGATCGCCTTCACATACATCATGACAGCCCGCCATCTTGTGGAAAGCTCTCGTTCTATATCTGACGGGACACAAAATCCTCAAATGGACAAGCGGATAAATCCTGCAAAAATTGTGGTGGGATTGACTGTTGTTTTTCTCATTAGCTACATGCCTTATCACGTCCTCTTGACTTATATTTTTTGGACCAAAGGTATTGATAATGCTTATCCATCAATTAGATTTATGATTTTGTATTGGAATTATGGAATGTCATATATAATTGTAACATGTCATCTTTCAATTAGTTCCTGTCTCAGTCCTGTAGTTCTGTTCTGTACCAGTTCTCCGATCAGGCAGCATTTGACTCGCTACTTAACCTGCTTTCGCAAAACAAATTCCTCTTCTTATAAACTCGAACCTGCAAGAAAAAATTAAGTTCAAAATAACTTTCTTTATTTTCTTCAATTACAGTTAAGCTATATATATAGCATACAGATTTTTGTAATGTAAATTAGTTTAATGGCAATATATTTTGCGTGACTGTAAGGAAAATCACTACAGGTGTGTAAATGTTAAATATACTCAGTGAAATATTTCATTATATTTAGACACGACTTCATAATATTTTCTGCAATAAAATAATATTTAAACATAATGGTTTTCATTTTATGTTGCAAAAACAATTTTTTTAGAATATTATTAAGGTTCAGCTTAACGTCAATATATTCATTTCATATTTACGGGTTATTCTGTGTTTGTATTTATCCTGAAATTATGGTGTTCGTTTTTGTTTCTATCAGTTTGCATGTCACAACACCTATACAATACACATCTTACATTTGCACGCAATGAACATTGTTCAATACATTTCCATCACATAGTTCGCTTTATATGTTTCATCATTTTATTGACATCCTCAGAACGTACTCGGCAATAAGTACAAATGTGTCACATATTTATGTATGTATGAATGTATCATACGAATACAAGAATATTCAAACATACACATGTAACTATATATCTTATTATAACAATAAAATTATACTGTAGACGTGGCAGAGTGTTTTATTGATATTCTACAGCTAAATGGGCTGATTGGATTGCAATTTGTTCGTTATTGTTTATCTGTTTTACATTTTTAAAAGTAGACCGCATTTTTCATGTTTTCCACTTTTGCAAACACAGTGTTTAATATCATGTGTGTGTGTGCATTTGTGTGTGTTTGTTTTTTTTGGAAAAATAAGTACTTTTGTTGTGTAGCGTGATGTCAAATTCCAGTTCCTTCGAAGAATTCCTTAGAAATATTAGACGATCCTAGGTACAGCGGTGTACTGTAAGGGTTGCATAACTTGACATAAACAGGCGGTACCGCACAGTGTATGTGCGGAGCGGTCTGTCAGACCTGAATCAACTAGGCAAGATATTCATCGTTTCTACCAAAAAGCGTGGATAATAAAAGTGAGCATAAAATTATATGTTTATAAATTTTTTCTGACCGTTCCAGTCAGGTCCATTTCTTCAATGTCAATTTCAATATTATCCTTCTGCATGTTCACACGAAATACAGCTGCTCTGTATGCTGTCAGCAACATAAGTAGAATATATTTCTTCTGCACAATCACACACATAATTTATGATTTAAAAAAACATTAAGCAGAAGTAACTTTCTCCCAAACACCCCACAGGTACAGTTCTGTGCATTAAACTTCGCTCTAAAACACTAAAAATGGCACAATTTCTGATCACAACAGCAGCACTGAAATGTAGCGGGTACTGTTTTTTGTCATCAGAAGCATTTGCTTTTAGTGCATTGGATTGTTGGCAATTCCACGACAATACACGAGCTAATATTAAACAGCTGATTTAATTTTTGTAATATTTTGTACAAATTTCGCATCTTTAGAAGCTCACATGGAGTTCCAGCACTCTACGTGCATTGCATTTCCAGGTACATAAACTCAGCTTTTCATAATTTGGTGAAAATCGTCCCATGAGCGACGCACTGAACACAGCGTCTCCATACAGTTCAATATAAAAGCAGTCAGCAGTCAGCAATTTAGACTGACACCACGCACTGTACATCAGTACATTATAAATCTAACCTTCTCCCGTCATTTAAACCTCCTTGTTCAGCCCCGCAGTAATTAATCAGCTGCCGGTTTCTATTTCTTGTTTTGACATTGGAATTCCCGGTTTACCTTCACACAACCTGCAAGGTTGGACATTTTTTACTGTCGCTGCATTATTAACCGGCTCTCTCTTTCTCACAGCACGTAGCTCTAGACTATAGTAATTACCTTAATACCTGTTTCTGTAGTGTGGTGTTTGTTTTGAACTGTTTGCTTCCGATAAAGAGTGGCACTCTCTACTGATCTAACGTAATGCTGCACGGATGTCCTAAAAAGATCAATTGTTAGAAAGACATCGGGTTGCCTCTTAGGACATTTGGCTTGTATACTCTTTGTCAGTACTCCCATTATTTTGTTGGGTCAGTTTATCTGTCGATTGTGTTTTGTTTTACTTCGTTCTGCTGTTTATATTCTGAACATGAATTTGGAGCTGAAGAGAGAAGAAATGAAGTAAAAGAATAATCACATAATATCCATTCACACATTCTTTCTGTCGCAATGCTATTGGCACAGCACTTTAATTTATAAGAAATTCGCACTGTTCCTTGTGTTTTGGTCTGACAGTGGAGCGACAGACGGGGAGAAGTTTAATTTACAGCACAGTGACTGTTATATACAGCACTTACCGTAATGTCTTAGAAAACTGTGCATTTCACCGCACAATTTATCTACGGTATTTTTGTGATTCCGTGGACAAAGAACGTTATGTTGCTAAACAGAAAGAAGAGCGGGGATCTACTGTGTGCACTGTGAGGCAGGGACTGAGTTGTGAGTGATATATAGACAAATTATATGATCTAAACTGTACAGGAATCGGAAAATTAATTATAACACGACAGAGAGAAATGGGTAAATAGGTACAGAAAGTGAGGTGGGAAGGAAAGGAAGAAATGGAGATGAAGAGAGAGAAAGAAAGAAAAAATAAGTAATAGTCCACAACACTACACAAATTCTGTCGTATCGTTAATCGCTAACTGAATACTTCTACGTGCACTACCCAACAAATATCAACACATTCCTTTAAAATACCAGTTCTTATTATTGTAAGGGATCCTTAAATATTTATGTACAGTTGTTGGTACAGTCACTGTATATGAAGATCTGCAGCCAGTCAGCCGCATTAATTCTTCCAGTCACAGTTTCGGTGGTCTAGCGGTTTGCGTGCTAACATCTAGTACCCAAAATCGCGGGTTCAAACCCGGCCGAAGCCGTCGGATTTTTCGGACGAAAAATCCTTAGCACTCCCTCCTTCGGATGGGAAGTAAAGCCGTCTCTCCCATGTCGCAGATTTGCGGCATGTTAAAGACCCCTGGAATTTGGGTTTTTCAGGCAAAATTTGTCGCCATTTCTCGCCCATTTCCGTTCCTCGCTACCAGAGGGCTCTCAGGTCGCTTGACGTGGAGCGCATCTCACGAGCGGAACTAAAGTCTGTGCACAAAGGGCCTGCTAGCTTACGGCCTAAGTGCGACATTGTGGTAGTCCCGTAACCGCAATACCACTCAAGTCAAATCAAGTCACATCAGCCGTCTGCCTTCACACAGTCTGCAGTATCACATCTTTCCCAAAATACCCCCATCAAGTATTTACCCGTCGACGTAGTACAAGTCGTTTCTCACTGCAATGCCCTTGTCTTTCCTGAAAACAAACCGCCACATATTTCCAGCGCAACCAACGGTCGGCAACCAACAGACCGACCGTCGCACACCCCACACCTTGTATTGTCACTAAGCACAGCAACAATTTATAAGAATGAAGTCTCTCGGATCAAAATCTCACTCAACAATACAGCCAATGTAAGTATTAAATAACATTGTGGCGCTTTCTTGTTACCATTGTTACAGTGGGGAAACAGTAAGAATTACTTATTCTGAGTATTTGTTTGTAGCTTTATGTATCCAGCATGCACTGCTTTAAAGATCATGGTAGAGGGTTATCATGCCGACAGACATTTCACTGTGCTGACGTATGCTGATATAAACTCATACAGTTCAGTCAGCACATCAGAACACCTCACAGTTCATCGCTGTAAGGACTGAGGGACTTTCTGTAAGTAACTGTTCACATGTAAGGTTCCGATTTTTATACTGCAAGGTGACACTGTTCCGGAATATCCTAACATACAAACTGTTCCAGAATATCCTAACATACAAACTGTTCCAGAACATCCTAACATACAAACTGTTTCGAAATATCCTAACATAGAAACTGTTCCAGAATATCCTAACATACAAACTGTTCCAGAATTTCCTAACATACAAACTGTTCAGTAATATCCTAACAGACAAACTTCCAGAATATCCTCACATACAAACTGTTACGGAATATCCTAACATACAAACTGTTCCAGAATATCCTAACATACAAACTGTTCCGGAATATCCTAACATAAAAACTGTTCCAGAATATCCTAACATAATCTGAAAAGGAAGGATTAAGAAAATCTAAAGTGTTTCACTTTATTTTCCAAATTTCTTACAAAAACATGTTTAAATAAAGCTTACTGAAATATGAAATCTGACGTTTCGGTGAAGGCAATTGTAACAATCGTAGGTGGGGAGGTTATTACACTTCGTATTGTACTACCTTATGGAGGATCAATGTACGGATAAAACCGAAGTAGGATTTTGTCCAATAAATAACAGCACTAGAAGTATGAATGTAACGGAACGAAAGTTTCGTATCGTGCTGTGTAGAAGTTCTGAAGTGATGTGCGCCCGTGTGTGGAAGATGTTGTGGCTGCGTTCTATTTTACTACAACAGTTTGTGTACGGCCGAATGTAGCTATCGTGTGAGCGCGTGCACTGGTGGTAGTTACGTAAAACTCGTCCTTCATGCAGCGCATATTTAGCTGAAACCTTCTCTAACACGGTGTGCTGTTGGTGAACTTGACCTTTGCTTCTTATACCGACTAACTATGATTACGCAGTACAAAGACAATACAATACAACTTTGTTACATTCAGTAATATTCACAAAACCTTCCTCATACTGCGTATTGTATTATATCATATAATTTCTGTACTCTTACTCCCTCACACACTGCACAGCATGGTACTGTGTTATTCTTTACTTATTCTACGTGAAGGACTTAGACTATTTAACTCTAGGAACTACTCATCTCTGTTATCCAGTCAAATATCAGTAACCTTCAATTTACAGATGTCTGTCTGTTCTTACGATCAGGTTAGTGAGTTTACAAACTGTAATGAAGGAATTCCAATCCTCTCGGTCCCCCCTCACTTCTCGCCATCCTCGGCGCACAACAAACGGATCCGGTAAAGAAATTGACACCGGCACCGACAGGAAGCTAGTGTAACCATCAGTAACAGCAATGATGATGACCTGACGGTCAGGGATGTCAATAATGTGCTGACAGTACATTAATATGTCGGTAGTTTTAAACATTTTTGAGTGTTGCTACAAGCTGCACAGTGTGACAACTGCAAGATTGTAACAGCTAGCTTCAGTACTGGGCAGCGCAGATTTTCTGCAAGTATAAACCCC
>Ga0268261_10000576_pt1 | contig 23385 bp, 18 predicted proteins | sample TergutNc150P1_FD_190353 | JGI IMG/M metagenome (GOLD analysis project Ga0268261, IMG submission 190353) | Nasutitermes corniger P1 segment gut microbial community from laboratory colony in Florida, USA - Nc150 P1 (SPAdes) (version 2) | ecosystem: Host-associated > Arthropoda: Insects >...
TGACATTAGTCACCTAAAGGTTAATGATTTAACCCTTATCCTGCTAACGTGGAGAAAATGGTGAGCTCCTAATAATGCCAGCAAAGAGCAGATGGGATTTAATTCGGGGTTTAAAGGGTTAACTTAGAAATGCACACTGACGGCAAGTTGTGGAAATCTCTGTCCATAGTTAACTTGTTTATCTGTCAGTCTGTCAGCTGGACCCCAATTGTTCACCCTAAATATGTGTCACCATGACAGTTAACTAGGTTTCTTATTTGAAGAACATTCCTTTACAGTTTGGAGCTATTAGTCTTCTAGTTGCTGTCTAACTCCATGCATCAAAGTCCTTCTGGAAATCTAAGGAATTCCCTGCATTTTATTAAACCTGGGAGTGCAGTAACATGTTTGCAGTAGCCAACACTGTTCCATATATGGAGTAAGAATGCAATTAATTATGCCACATTTCTTTAAGATCCATTTCAATATTATCCTTGCATTTATGCCTAAATTTTCAAAGTTATTGCTTTCCTTCAGGTCTTCTAATAAAAATTATGTATTCATTTGTTCTCTTTCTGATGTATTCCACATGCTCTACTAATCTCATGATACTACTGACAATTTTTAATTATTCTGCACAGTCTTGGTTATCAGAAGCCTGAACTGTGATATTCCACTTCACAAAAAATTTTGAACAAGAGAATTAATGTAATTACTCTGAGAAACTATGTATTTTAATTCCATATAAAATTTTGACATTTGTACTTGGCTGTTTAACAAAGACATTCATTACTTGATTTATTGCCTAATATGTTAGTATAAATTGGTCTGTACTTTGTAATTGAACAGATGGAATATTTGTATTTTCAGACATTTATGATGAGCTACATGATAGTTATTGATAATTTGCATTCCTTGACTTGATATAGGTTTTGAGTATTAAAATTTAAAAATCAAAAGCTTGCAAATGTGTAAAATCTTTTATTGTTTTTTTGGAAATAAGTTACTGCAATGTATTTTGCAAAGGATGCTGCAACTTTGTACCCACACACTGCAATAAATGCTATGAATGTATGTACAATCTCTCCTACATATGGAGAACAGGGAGAAGTGTCATATATTTAATGCTGTCAGTTGCTAAGATTATATAACACTGATGGTAGACAAATGAAATATGAATGTGGAGCCATGGTTGAATGATGCTGACAGCGTACAACCGAAGTACTCTTAGAAAAGCATGTTCCAGTGCCACATTATCCACCACAAGTTCTACATTGACTGATCTGGGATTAAGCTTGGAACTCTGTGGTGAGAGGCTAGCAAAAGCTTCCTGAGAGGCACAACAGTCTCAAAAGAATATTCAGAGACTGCACTTCAGGTTCAAAAACAACATAAATGTCCATGCTGTTACCTTATTATAATAAATAAGTTAATTACTTATGTATGTGGTTGCAATACAAAGCATTGCTGCATACTGAAAATAAAAATAATAGAAATCAATTATTTTTACTGCTGTAATTGGACACAAGATGCTTTCTGCCAAGACACTTTCCATGTGTTCCTGACTAATTGTTTTTATAAATTATTTTACTTCTAGGCTATAATTAATGTGTGATGTGATAACCATAATCTTTTGCTGCTGAATGAAAAAGAAAACATCATTCAGACAAGAGCAGAGAAACAATGTGCCTCTTTCCCTTTCTCATCATCTAAAATTTGTGGACTCTGTGATGTCTGGATTCTACACTGTATGAGGTCTGACTGTAGAAAACATGTGAAAGGCATATCGTTGTCATCTGTTGTAATGATAAATATGTGTACACAAGAAATGTAATGTGCCACTCAAAGGAAAATGTGTTGTTTTTATTACCTTTTTTTTATTCATACACTTTACACGTATTATAATGCATAATAACATAATATTCTCACTAGGAAGGAGTCAATAGGGAAAATACAATGGTGACAGGTTGTGGACTTTTAAAAATACTATGGTCTGAATATTGTTACTAAATAGTAATTTCATAATGAGAAAAACAGATACTGTGGGAGACTGGAATCTTATTTACGAGATCTGAGGTTCTCATGGTAGTGACTGTGAACATTGATGTCTTTGGAGATATGACACCATGTAGTTTAGTATGTAGATGCCTAAACACCTGCTGCCTCCATCTTGAGCATAGAAGAGTGACAGCTGAATAGACAGGCAGCAGTTTTTCCCAGAAAACTGGCACATGTTTATGAAACAACTTGGCATTAGATTACAGAAGATCTTCCTGGATTTTTATTCACTCATAAATGAGAATTGTAACTGTACACATTCACACACATATACTGGACTGGGATATGAGACACACATAATTCTTGTTGAATAGTTTTCTTAGCTGATTACCTGTACAGATATATTTGATGGGATATACAGAGGTTTTGACATATTTAACTATAAATAAATAATACAAAACTTTCCATCTGACAGTAATGTCACCTTGGTCACTGTTTGAATTGACAATGTAGAATCTCTTAAATCTCCATGCGGTGAAATCCATTGTGTATTTCCTAGTTCTTTTATGATAATTATTTTCTGCAGTAGTATTTTAATGTTTGTAAACATTTTGCAAGGTGTGTAATTCTTAGATTCACTGCCATCATGCACTGACATTGACTATGTGTATGAAATGTAGATATTGGTGATGTTATGTATATGTTCACTGGTATTTCCCCCCATAATAAACGTAAGCACTAGGTAAATCTATCGGCCACTGGGGTAGCATGGTTTTCTAATATCTTTTAAATTGGATGTCCATGAATTGTTGCTTCCATCTTAAAAGTGAAAAATTAGTCTTTCAGCATCTCTTATAATGTACCTAACACAATGAAGGAAAGTAAATACAAATAACTTATAACATGGTATTTATATCTGTTTCTAAATTATACACAACAGTGTTAAATCTTCAGGATTCTTGACATAAATATTGTGACATAAACATCCTATAGGAAGATGTGGCTATGATGAAGATGTAATGTAATGTAATGTAATGTAATGTAATTTAATTTAATTTAATGTAATTTATTTGCATTCCATAAATCCAAGTTAGGATACAGTCCTATGGATATAGACATAGTCACATACATACTATATAATGACAAATACACAGAGAAGACTCTTAATAATAAATAATAAAATACAATTAATAAAACATCTAAAACCAGCAACATCTAGATATCCAGTGGCAGTAAAGTGCTTGCAATTTGCTATCAGTTTTCTAGATTATCTCTGATAATTAAAATATTCTTCACTATTGTAAAAGGAATTTATAAGTAAAAACTTCTTTAAGGCATTCCGAAATAATGTTATCCCATTAGCTAAGTCTTTGATATCATGAGGAAGGTTGTTAAAAATTGTGCAAACAAAATCTCCCTACTACTCTTCACTTTTATAATGTGAGACTACTAATGTTTCTTATTTAATCAACTATGAATTCGGTAAAATACAATGCTTATGTCAGATATAAGGCTGCCATTAATTTTAAGCAAGTCATTCTTAATAAAGACAATAATTTATCTGTAAAAGTATGACATTTGAATGGGCCATGTTATTTTATGAAGTATTTATCTGAATGACAAAATTACTAATCTGCATGACAATTCCTTGCTATGGAAGAGTATATTCTTTTGAAATTTTTAAAAATATGAATAGGTTTTTTTAATGATTATGAATCTTGGCCTAGCCAGCACACAAGTGTTTAAAATTGATTGTTGTTTATTACATTAAAATTCTTGTGAGGTGCCAACTAATTTCAATTATGTAGAAAAAAACTACTAGCTATATTCATAGCTCCTCCTTATCTCTGACAATGGATTGTTGCAAGTACCAAATTGGAAGGGGTTTTAGTAGGATTATGGTACAGTTAATTTACATATTGTCCATATATTTTACCACCACACACTTCTGTTTTCACTTTCTAAACACATTGTTATCACTGGTAAACTACTGTAGTAATTTGCACTTACGTATGGATTACAAACAAGGCTGTTTCAAAGACTTCCACTATTAAATTATAACATAAATGTCTCAGTAATGTTTCATTTTTTTGCAAACCAAAAGTGATCAGAAACTGTACATATAGGGAAACTGTGTGTGAAACACGACTAATAGGCATGAATAGTTACTTTGTCAGCTAAGTTATGTTATGAATTTATTTGACCATCTTCTTATTTTAGGGTGTTTCAACTGCTGACTCCGTGTGTTGTAAATGTGATGCAAATTGGGTAAGCCACAGAAGCAATTGAAATTTGTTCTTATGGTGGGAACTCAGACTGCATTGTAATTCAAATTAAAAATATCCTCAAATTTTACAATGAATTCTTACCTTTGAAATTAAACTGTATACAGGAAGCTATTTTGTTCTATGATGTGGCATTGTGCAGCTTGGTAGAATGGTACCAATATTCACAAAAATTTATTGCTTCCAACTTTGAGTTACGAGATTAATCCACATAAGGAAGGGGCAACTATAAACAAAGAGTGGCGACAAGAAGCTTCCATCTTTCATAGCCACCAATGCCCATGGTTTACTCACAGTGCCCGTTCCAGCCCCCTCTTCTTCATTACTGCAAATAAGTTTACTGTGTGCCTTTTTCTACTGTCCTGAAGTTGGCAGCAGCAATTTTGTCTGAAATGTTAGGACTAAGATATATTGTGTCACAATCTAGAAGACAATACAATCTTCATAGTCACCATAGTGAGAGCCTTTTAAATTTTCAAACTGTACATATCTTGAACCATATCTCATAAGAGTATACATATGTGTGTGCTGCATAATTCAAGCATAATGCAAACTACATTACATTATTTTCTAACACACACTTGATCACATTGTGTAACAGAGAACATGTTTATAATTACAGTGTATTGTGTCATGTGGTTTTGTCATTATGCACCCAATTAATGTCTTCTTTAAACAGTTATATGTTCCAAGTGCACCTGCAGTCTATTGTTATTTATTGACTTCAGGGACTATACAATGGTGCAGTTATGCACGTTACAATAATCCTAAGTACGTCTCAAGGCAGCAGAACTTCTAACAATGATGATGTACAGCTAAACACTTTTAAACAACAGACATTTGCATTGCAGTTTACATTAATATCAATTATGTAGTCTTTGAAAAGCCCTGTGGTTTTTTCATCACTCATGTGTGATTATTAAAATCCACTGGAATGCATCAGGCAATAGTCTTTTATTTCAATGAGCATTTTTTTTTTAACTTTCTCTGCAACTTAGAAAGACATGAAGTTTTATTTCAAACTATAGTTGAATGGACAATTGTCATATATATATATATATATATATATATATATATATACACAAGGTGTTCCAGGAGGAATGTGCCAGACTTCGGGAGGGTGTTCCTTATGTTAAAGTATACCGATATAAACCAAAACACCTATGTCCAAAGTTGAACGGTTACGGAGATAATGGCCAGAGAATTTTAAAACTTTGACAGCTGTTACACACTTGTTGATTACCAAATACATATTAAAACTGGCAGGAATATGTGGTTTCTGTAATGTTAATATCTGTACTTAGCCTCAAACTAACTTGTGAGTGACATAAAGCCATTAAATTGAACTACAAAAAAAACTCACACACGTCATAGTTGTCCTTAGGGTTCCAAGCACTATACATGACACATGTATGGCAAGCACTGACGTAACATGGCTGACTGCGCATTCTGGTATAAGGCTAGTGTGAGCTGACCTTCTGTAATCGGACACCACACTCAAGAACAAACATCGATAAGACTTGTCAGCTGACAGGTACAGTGCGTGGACCCGCCAGAAGACCACACTTTTTTCTGGCCATTATCTCTGTAAACGTTCAACTTTGGACATAGGTGTTTTGGGTTATATCGGTATACTTTAACATAAGGAACACCCTCCCGAAGTCTGGCACATTCCTCCTGGGACACCCTGTATAAGGTGATACAGTACGTTCTTGTAATAACTTAAAAATGATGGAGCGATAAATGTTTCTTTCAGAAGATATTAGACATCTGGGATGTTATCAAAAGATCATGGTGGCTTTACCTTATGTGTCAAGCAGTCCAGTAAGATTCACCCTGTAGATAATGGCACTCTAAACCCTTAAAATGTCAGGTACTGTTTGCTCAATAACATAGCATCACCCTCCAAGCAGCTTGAATTTCCAGCAACACTGGTGTGACAACCTCAAATTTTGGGCTGTTACTTCCACTGGACACATCCCCATGGTCACAGTGAACCATAAAGTAGTTATGATTCCTCTATGAGAGAAAGATATTTGCAGTCTACATTTGAAAAGAAGTTTTAAATTAATTCTACTACTCTGCTACATGCAGGCACAGGGTAGCACAGTTGGCTGAGGCACTGTGCTACAAGCTGGAAGGTGGCGGGTTCGATTCCCCATGGTGTCACTGGAATTTTTAATTGACATAATTCTTCCAGCCACACTACTGCCTTGGGGTCGACTCAGCCTCTGACAGAAATGAGTACTAGCAGTATTTAATGTGAGGTAAAAGGCAGCCAGTGCAAAGGGCTGACAACCTTACCACCTTCATGCGTATATGTGCTCAACCTCCTGGAAGCCTCAGGGCCTGTCCAGGGCTGCAACTGGGATTGTTTTTACTTCACTCTGCTACATAAAATAAGATCATTGTGTTTACTCTCATGTGCCATGTCAAGCCATAGAAAAGGCCAAAGATGTAATTCTGTTGTCAGATCTTCACTTAACCCTTTAAATGCCAAGTTGAATCCCATCTGCCATCTGCTGGCATTATTAGGAGCTCACCATATTCTCCACATTAGCAGGATAAGGGTTAATATTTAATTTACAATTTTAAGTAGGTGTGGCAGACGTGCCATATGATTTTTTAATACATACACCCTGAAGTCCAAATTTAACTTCTGCAGAGGCTGTAAATGATGTTTAATTATTCACATCTTTTAACCCTTAGGCTACTAATGTCATATATATATATATATATATATATATATATATATATGGAGCGCCTATTCTTGATGTTTCTATATCACACACAATGACGCACCACAGTCGGTAGGACTCCTCTGGACGAGCTGATCACTCGTCCAGAAGAGTCCTACCGACTGTGGTGCGTCGTTGTGTGTGATCTAGAAACATCAAGAATAGGCACTCCATATATATATGACATTAGAAGCCTAAGGGTTAATGATTTAACCCTTATCCTGCTAATGTGGAGAAAATGGTGAGCTCCTAATAATGCCAGCAAATAGCAGATGGGATTTAATTCAGCGTTTAAAGGGTTAAATATAAATAAAAACACAAATATTTACAAAGGCCATGAAAGGGGATGATTAGTAATATTTTGTGATATTATGAAGAACCAGCACTTGCATTGTAAGTTTACAGTTGCATAATTTAAAACTGTTAATGCAAGACATACATATCACTTTGGAAATGCAATAAATAAAGAATTAGGTGCACATATATTGCAATGTAGGACAAAAAGTCCATTTAATTACACATATATAATGTTCACAGAGTGATGAACAAATCAAATAGGGACTACAGAGAAACATTTACATATTCAAGAGGAAAAATACATGTTGAAGATGTTGAATGGTTTTTTAGGTAATGAGAATTGAGATGTTACTGGCCTTTGTATTAAGCTAACACTACAAAATAAATCAGTTCTCCCTGTTGGCACACTGAAAGAAATCCAGAAAGGAAGTTAAAATTGGAATGGGCTTGGAACAGATATATGTTCATTAACCCTTTAAACGCCAAATTAAATCCCATCTGCCATTTACTGGCATTATTAGGAGCTCACCTTATTTTCCACATTAGCAGGATAAGGGTTAAGAATGCAGATTTCAACCATAGAGGAGAGCAACAGTGCTACTGTTTCTGTGTTACAAGCTGCAGAGGATTCCTTTCTAAAAACAAAGGTTTGAAAGTGCCATTATAATAAGAAGTTCAAATGTTGTTGAGAGAAGATTAAGGCCATAGTCATGTCAAGATGAACATAACATTAAGAACTTAAATAAAGAAATGTTGTGCCAATATATATTGCCCTTAGTGTCAGCATGACCCCACACATTACACCTCAATCCTGAAATCCTCCCTCTATGTGTGTATGATTCTTAACTTTATTTATTACTGTGTCTTGTGTATTTAGAGAAAATATTGGACACTGATTATAAGTTAATGAGCACTGTTGGGAAATCTACATTTGTGAGAAACTGGGGTACTGCAATCAGATATGGGGTTCCTTCTACAGGACTCACAAATAAGATGCTTATTATGAATGCTGTTGTCATATAGTCTTCAATGTCACTGTTGTTTTTTATTGTTGGTTTTGTTTTATTTTGATTTGTGTTGTTGTGTTTTGTTTCAAACATATGTTCTTGTTCCCTCTTTCTGGCAAAACATCATGTTCAAGTTGTCCATATACAACAGAATGCCACCACACATCCACGACGATGTGACAACATTCTTGAATAGGCAGTTGCCTGAGTGATTGTTTAGCCAAAGGAGTTTACTTCCAGGACTCCCTGATCTCCAGATCTGACTCGCCCTCTTGAATTTCTCTGGTGGGGTGTTGTGAAAGGTGAGGTTTATGTTAGTTAAGTGCCTGTAACCCTGAAGATCTTACAGATTAAATATAAACAGCAACTGAAAAACTGGGCAGTTTGTAATCCCAAGTGTTTGGCATGAAGTTGAAAATTGTGTTGTGTGTGGGGGCAATAAGTGGAGAATGTAATAAACTTGCATAGAACACCAAAAGAAAATACTTTTTAAGTTGCTCTTTATAAGGATGTGCATTTAATTTTTTGCGTGGGTGTTATTTTCTTACCATTAAATTTTTGTAATTACATCTTTGTAGTCAAAATGCATTTTATTTTTTCCATAGTCATTTCCATATCATTACTGAGACTTTGTCACAGAATCTGCATGATCTATAAGTGATTTAATTTTCACCATTTGTGATTCATGTCTTGGGAAATACAATCTTCTGTCTCCTCTGTCACAGTCAAGCCCAGGATCTGTGTACCAGCCATACCTGTCACAAAATGTGCCCATGTAAAAACGTGTAAGTTTGCAAATCAGTTTTTCTTGCTGAACCTGTTGAAGCACTGTACACTTTTAGAGATCTCTTGCAAGCTCCTTATAAATATAATTTTCACAGTCTTTATTATACAAAACAGGGGATTTTAAATATCTTGGCATTGCTTGGCTGACCAACAGTTTTGTGTCAGGAATATTGGTATGACTATTGAAAAAATGTAACACTCAGTTGGACCTGTTGCATGTACCCTTACAATCTTCTTCCAGTAAAGGTTAAAATCACTGAAGGTTCCCTTAAATGTTTGTAATTATTTCTGTCTCTTTTGTTGTGCTTTATTCTTAGAAAAGAAAAACAATTCTGTTAAACTCAGCCATTATATAGCCCCAAATTTAACGTAATTCTTGTTTCAGAGTCCTTCCAGGAAACCTAGTTCTCTGCATGAAACAACACACATTGACTTGTGAATTTAAACATTTAAATGACAGCAGAAAACTGCATGTGCATAAACAGTTTTCTAAGGAAGGATGCATGGATAATTACAGTGTAGAGCCACTTGAACAATTATATCTTACCCCAATCCATCTGAAGCTAGTAGGAGTGGTAAATGAGTGAAATCCAGGTAAACAAATAATCTTTTTTTCATTATATTTTCAGCTATTGATTGATATGTTCGTAATTAGAGAAGAGACGGCTCTTCAGCTGTCTGCAGTTTTTTTTTCGTAGGTATTTAAACTGTAAGTGGTATCCATATTTTATTTCAAAAAGCTTTAATGAAATTATTCTCATGCAGCTTGATGGAAAATGAAATGTATTCATCTGAGCACATTTCAGAATATAGCAATGTCCTTGTATTTATGCTGCTGAAACAGTTGAGTTTACCTTTGATTTTCTGTTACAGGTTCAGCATATTTTTCTTTTGGTCCAGTTTCTTGTAACCTTTTCAGCTCCTCAAAAATACTTGGATCTTCTAGCACCTGACAGTCATATTTTGAGTAAAACTTTGGAGCTAAAATAGGAACTGAAATACAACAGACAGTTATATCAAAATTAAGTATCTCTAAATCCTGCACAATATTGCTGTCTAAATTATGCACTGGAGCAACTGGTCTACTGCAATAAATCAGTGAAAAACAATTTCTTTTTTGTTTCATCAATATAGCTTGTGCTTACAGAAAGCATAACAGAATGACAAACTGGTCACACATAATGTTATCAAAATGCCCCAGTGACAAAAGAAGGGAATTAGTCATCATGAAGCATGGTTTAGCATCAAAGGACAAGAATATTTGTCTAGAGAATACCGGAAATGGATTAATGAACACAGTAAAATACAATGAGAAGAAGCTGGGAGTCTTTATGAGACTCTATATATCTCCTCAGAATACCTCGTATGCACTAGCTATAGCTGCTAATGTATACAAATAGTAGAAACCTAGGATTTAGGAAACAGAGCAAGGAACAAAATTATGATACCAGAGATGACATAAGATAGAAGACAAAATAATGTTTTTAAGAGTGCTGGAGTTAAGATGCAGAATCTAGATGCAAAAATATTTCCAACCTCTTCACCACATGATTGTGAAAATTTGTTGATAGGGGAACATTCTCCTGATGATCACCATTTAGCAGTTGAAAAGTGTAGAGGTATTAAATAAGTATGTTTTGAAGTCTTTTATTTATCCAACTGAATGTACCACTAGATTATAATTTACATTAAAAGTTTTTACATTAAAATTCTCCTACATGTCTCAGTTAACAAACCATCATCAGGGAGCTTACTACTGTGCTTTACTGAAGTTATTTTTATTAAAATAGTCAGTTAAAATAGGTCGTCATAAATTCAGTGCGGTCGTGTGGCTGCATAATTACCCAGTCCTATTGGTGTGTGTGCTGTTCGCACCGCGAACAGCACACACACCAATAGGACTGGATAATTATGCAGCCACACAACCACACTGAATTCATAATGACATATTTTAACTGACTATTTTAATAAGAATAACTTTAGCAAAGCACAGTAGTAAGCTCCCTGATGATGGTTCATTAACTGAAACATGTAGGAGCATTTTAAAGTTAAAAAAAAATGATGTAAATTTTAATCTAGTGGTGCATTCAGTTGGATAAATAAAAGACTTGATAATATCAGGATGCATGGTATGACTGTGGAGGGCGGGGGGGAGTATATTTTGAAGTAGTCTGGTGGTGGTTGTAGTGTGATCTATACAGTATTGAACATTTAGGTTCCACAAAATATGGGTTATTTCTTGATTTGCTGGGCAAATGTTAGTTTCTGACAGACATGGCTATGTGGAATGTATTTGATTTTTCAGCACAGTGCATAAAGAAGCTAATAAATAATCAAAGAGCTATATTTTGCATGTTATTTTATGGAATGCATGTTACTTACATGAAATTTTTTTTGGTTTGGAAGGTAGTATGTATGACCTGCCTAGTTCTTCATGCAAAACAAAACACAATTTGAATGGTGGCTTCAAATGAGTCCTCTTTGTTTCAAGTGACAGTTCCACAGACTTATGAGGATTTCCTTCTGATTTTTCAATCATTGTTGCACTCATTCTTGAATTTCAGTTGAGTTATGTCACTTTCATGTGAGGAAGCTGTAAAGCTTTATTGATCAAACAATTTCCCTAGTTTCACCCTTTCATTATACCTACCTTTATTTGACATTGATTTTTATATACACTGCACACAACTTCTATGGAAGTTTGTTGCCTTTATATCATATCATCATATCATATCATATATGAATATGCTATGCCTTGAGCCAATTCAAATTGTTTTATTTACAGTTTTAGAGCCATTACCAACTGCTTGAGGCACCTAGGAATAATAGTAACTACAAATGTTCATGTGTCAGTGGTCCTGAATCAGACACACATGTCACAGTGTATATATTTTCTACAGTGTTTCATACTAAAATGTGAAAAATCTGATTTCCTCTTTAATTGTATTGGGCACTTTGCTGTTATTAGCAACAATGATTTTCCAAATGAAAATGATTTTTCAGTCTGGGAGAAATGGAGTAAATTGGGAACATAACAAAGAAATGTGTCATTTACATGGTTAATTTAATGCAGTCAAGGATGACTTGGATGGATATTTAGTTATGATTGTGGATACAAATGTCTCATGCGAGATTCTTGTGAATTGGTGTCTTGGAAATTGGCCATTTAGAAGACACGTAACATATGGAAAACAATATTAATGTAGACCTTAGGGGAAGTGATTGGACAAAATGAAATGGATTTAACACATAGCAACTGAGACTTACAAAATTTGCATAATCCCTGAAGCCTGACCATTTTTTTCTAAAATTCCAGTCAAATTGTACCCAGAATGCAATCTTATGGTTCCAGGCTGTGGGATATTTATAAATTGTAATACAAAGGTATTATGTTATCTGACAACTCTCGTTTGTCACTTCTGACTGCTATCACACCACAAATGTTGGCTGGCAGCTGAGTGGCCTATGTTAATATGGTAAATGAAATGATAGGATGTGGCAGTCAATAGTTGTCAGATAAATAATGACGTAAGTTATGCTTTCCAGTGTCACTTCATTAAGCTATTTGGTGGTGGGCTTCTCTATTAGTGGTGTCTGATCTATGGGTAATTACCTCTTTGCCACCAATGCCACTTCCTTCCAGAAGGATAGTTACATGTATGAAATAAAAAAATGGTAAAATCCGAATTATTTATTGGTGGTGGTATAAATGAATGTTACGGTACAATAAGGAAACGTACAAATTGTATAACAATTTTGACTTTTTAAAATATATGTGTGTTATACATTACAGTGGGCTGGGCATATATTAAGGATATTTAACAACAGAATTCCAAATGAACTGTAAAAGAAGAAGACTTACCAGAAAGCCGAGGATTAGATGGGAATACAAGGCGCAGAAACATGCTGTCAAGTTGCTCCATACCAAGAGATGGTGTGCAGTGAAAAGAAACAGCATTGATTGGAGAAAGAAACAGGGAGGCAATAATCAGGAAACAGACCAAGAAGCATAGGAAGAAGGACAAATGATTGTTAGATGGAATGTTCAGCATGTGTTTGCATATTTCAAATTTACAGTAGTGGGCATATTAATTTGACAAGGATTAGAGTGTTTTGGGATGTTATGCAATGTGAATCGATAAACAGTGAACAATGTTCTGAAGGATCATCAAGGTCAAGCAATCAAAGTTCTTGATACTGAAGATGACAGTATGGTTCTTCGAAAAGTCCGCAACTCTTTATCAGTTTACATGGAGTCACATCCCAGAACATTTGGATCTTCAGAACTAGGTTGGGCATGTGGTTAGTCTGACACCTGTCAACTTTATCTGTGAAGAGAGAGCTTCCAGCACCCATTGTATATGAGGCTGGGTGGGCCCAGAGCTAGTCTGAATGCTTGGGAGAAAAATCTCCTGCCACTGTTGGGAATCAAAACACAATTCCTTTGGGATTCAGACCACAGTCTCATCACTGTGCTGACTGCACTAGCCTGATGCACAGAAAAGAGAGTATGCTGCCTGATAAGCAACTTTTCTACCCTGTAATGGATTATGTGTGCCCTGTCTGGAGTTCTGTTGCTGATAGCTATATATGGAACACACAGGTACTGCAATCCCAGTGGTTTTGCTTTGCAAGTAATGCAGTTTGACTTACTTGTAACAGGCAAATTCACAAAGATTTGAAGGTTCCATTCTTTGCCAACCGCAACAAAAAGTGAATGAGAGTTCTGATCTAAAATCAGCTACTGTCAATAACCCCTCAGTTTGACAACTTGCAAGCCAAATGTGCCCACCAAGGACTGCCTGATGCCATCCATGGTCTTAACTGAAGGTGTAAGAAGCTCAATAAGCCAGTTTGCTCATGTGGTGACCAAGTCAGCACGACAATTAATGCTCAACAATATTTGGCTACGCTGGCAGAGGTTTTCTGTGGCTTTTCTCCATTGTAGGTCTAACAACAGGTTACAGTTAAAAGGAACATGCCTCATCTCAACCTATCACAGATGCCTTAGGCTGAAATAATTTCTCCCAATCACAAAGGTCTTCAGTTAATTTGACTCTTTTCTTTCTTGAGTCTACCACCAGACATACATCCAACGAAAGAAATGGCCCATATCTTAAACATTTCAAGGTCTTCAACTGGAAAGACCACTTAGCATATGCATAACCACAGGTATAATTTATAAGACCCTCTTTTCCAGTTCCATCTATGTGTTTTATTTGCAGAAATGGTTTAAGATAGCAAGGGACATCATCTAGCACTTTGCACAAGACTATGCTCATAGCATGTCAGTTGGATTGTCAGTCACTGAACACAGCAACCACTGATGATGGAGAAAAAAACAACATCTGAAACACAGATATGAACTCCTATTCATATGGCTGTAATTGTTGCTGTACTTTAGAGGAAGAAATTTAACTGTACTTGTTACTATATTCTGAACATCAGTAATTATATCCACTATCCATACTTTGTAATAATAATATGCTACTCATTTGAATTAATGCCATCTCAGTATGCAAGAATGTTAGTGTAAAATCTGATGCCATGACTGCTGTATTTGTTAATTGCACTTCAATATGAAAACCATAAACTGCTTGGATGTTTTAAATCCAGTTTTACTAAATATAAAGTAACAAGCATCCTATAGGTTTCGGCACTTGCTGTGCATTTGCAAGGGTGGATTTCAATTTATACAAAACTGTTGGAAGTTCACTCTGACAGAAAATTACAAATAATACATATACAGTGTAAATAACTGCGTTTGCCTCTAGTTATTTTTTAATCTACATTTTCTTTCCATTCATTTATAAGACACTGCAAGATTTTATTTTTGTTTATATAATAATGTCCTTATGTAGTATTGAGAAGTATTGTTGTTTGTGAGTGAACTGATGATAGATTTTGGGTAACTTTTAAAAGTCCAATAGTAACCGTATGTACCACCTGCTTGAACGTTAAAACTTCAGCATTTTTCCCAAATATTTCATGATTGTGATTTGAATGATTCACGCAATGAACACAGATCATTTCCCAGAAGAGTATTAATGGACTTGTTTATAACGGAGATGATGTATGTCACCCACAGAGCAGGAACTTCAGTTTCGTATGTAATTTACAATGTCAGTCTGCAAGAGGTTAGTTCTACCCTAGTGTATGTGCTTATGATATGTCAAGTATCTGACTTGAATTACATTTAACTACCTTAAAGCTTAAATATTTATGTATTTGGTCATTTTAACTTTGGCTTATATAAGAATGTTACATTTGACTGACATTACTTTCCATTCTTTAATGCCCAGTGCATGTCCCTTTTTGGCATTAATAAAATACAGTATGTATTAGTATTAACACTAATCTGTGGTAGCAACAAGTAGGTCAGTGGTTCCTGGCCTTAACCCCAAACATTTCATGGGCCCCCACATACTAACAGTTCAGTTGTTCTTAACCTTTGCTGCAGCTCACAACCTTTTGGTTCTCAAAATGTGTTCTTAAACCCATATCCAAAATTGTTAAAGTAGGTCAGTTCTGTAAACCAAACAAATGACTATAAAATGAAGGACAATTAAGGTTTTTTATTTTCACAGTAAAGGTAAGAAATATTTGGCATGTCTCACATCCACAGGGGGTCTGTGCACCCCAAGTTAAGAACCACTACAATAGTATACTTCTATTTATTTATTTACTTCTCATACATTCCACAGATCAATGAAGGAGAGAAAACCAGTTGGATATACAACACATAAAAAAAATGCATACACACACCTTAGCACTACACAACAAAAAATCAGATACATGTAAGGGAGTCAGCATATAGTTGGCTCTAAGTCCAAAACAAATAAATCACCATATATCTCACAAGCACAAAAATACTCATTACAATAACAGATAAAATGGGATATCAGTACTAGAAAGATCAGTCAAAAATGTGAAAAATTCTTATTAAGCAATGAATATGAAGCATTCAAAGACTTTAATCAGTATTTCAGTGATTGACATACATAGTAGTGATACAACTCATTTGACTTAACAAGTATTACAGTTGCATTAGTGAAAAGAAATTAAATCTAACAATGTCAAAATAATTCATTATGCATAAAAATGAATGTTATAAAGGGAGTAAATAGAATAAATGAGTAAAAATGGTACTGACACTGATAAACACAGAATTGCTGACATAAACACTGAATTAGTATTAAGGATGTACCCCATACAATCAGTTTATAACATGCATGTATACAGTTTTAATGTTAAAAAATTTCATATTCTCTGAACTGTGCATCATGATACACATATGTGGGAAAGACATACAAGATGCACACTTTTTCTTAATAAATTATTTCAATTAAATTATCCTCGACATGTTTCGAACAAATAATTTTTCATCATCAGGAGGTCTGACAAGCAGCTTACAGTATTTTATCATGCATCCTTATGAACTCAATTGTATCGTGTCAGCGACTAGATTCCTCATAAAGATGCATGGTAAAATACTGTAAGCTGCTTGTACAGACCTCCTGATGATGAACAACTATATGTTCAAAACATGTAGGGTATAATTTGATATAAATTATTGAGAAAAAGTGTGCATCCTGTTTGTGCTTCCCACAGAAATGTTACAAAACTTTAATTATGATATGAATGAAATTATTCATGTAAAGAATAAAAGGAATATGTATGTAGAAAATTTTTCAAAGATAATTAAATTTAAATCAACTTTGAAAAATGTGTGTGTGTGTGTGTGTGTGTATACATATGTACACACATACTGAGACAGAAGTAAAATATTTAATTCCTTAAACAGATTCCTACAAGAGTCTCTACTTTTACAGCCAGGTATAATTCTTATCATATACTTTTGTAAACTAAAAACCCTTATACAATATGAAGAATTCCCCCAAAATAATATACCATAATTCATAATAGAATGAAAATAGAATAAATCATCATCATGAAGTTACGTGACATATATGGCTTGACAGATCTCATTACGTAGCAAGTTGTGCTTAGCTTAGGTATAACATAGTCTATATGTTTCTTCCAGGTCAATGTATCATTTACAAAGATTTAAAGAAATTATCTATTAGTAATAGGTACGGTTTGTATGTTATGGCATGTAATGTTAGTATTTGAAATTGACGTACCTTTGTCTGTAAATTGTATAAAATGTGTTTTATTAAAATTTATTGATAGTAAATTACCTTAAACCATTCATGCATATGCACAAAAACTATGTTAATATCATTTTGAAATCAGTGGGTTTTGGATTGGAAACTAACATACTAGTATCATCTGCAAGCAAAATAATCAAGAATTTGTTTATAATTTTAGGTAAATCATTAATATAAAGAAGTGACAATAAGTGACCCAGAATTGATCTCTGCGGCACACCAAGTTTTATCTAAGCCTAGTATGAGAAGGTATTATATAGTTGGGATCAGCTCCCTGACAGCCTGAACTCAGCAGCTGTGCTGACTGCATTACCATTTCGTATATAAAAAAGCAAAGACTCTAACAAATGAAACCAAGCGTTCTCTGACAAATAACGACCTACTCCGAAGTCATGCGTTTTTATACAGTCGTTGGAATATGCCCGTAGCCCAGCACGTCCATGTACGGACATTCTCTTCTTGCCTGAGGGCCGAGGACTGGCGCTAGATAATCTGTGCTGGCGCTGGAGGGATTCCATATCAATCCACTAGATGATCAGTGATATCAATATTGGCAACATTGATATCCTAAAACAAAATACAGTATCTTGAAAAGATGGCGACCAAGGAAGGACCAGTGCTTCAACAAATCGAATTATCGAGTTTAAATCTTCCGCAACTCTTGCAATTGAAACAGCAGTTAGACCAGGTATTTATTTATCGTATGCTGTAAATATGATTAAAATTATAATTTATAATCCCAGCATGCTGTGGGAGTTGTTAGGTATGCAAAGGTGCACAGTGTTTGAGGGTTAGTGACTTATGTTACAGGAGATACACATGTTCCTAGACACATCACGAACGTTAAGAATGGCGCAGACGAAATTTCAAGATTCAAGTGATTGTTTGGAGAAGATTACATCAGATTCAGCAGGGAAAACAATTATGGTTCCGCTTACAGGATCGGTATCCTTTATTAACTTAACCAAACCCAAAGTGGCTGAGATGTGAAGTATCGAAATGGTAGTGTAAGTCACGAATAGGAATATCAGATTATGTACCAGTTTTTCAGCATGATCATTTTCAGGTAATTAATAACTTTCAATCGAGCAGTGGCAATGGGCGTATTGTTTTGTTGTAGCAACAGTAGATCGTATTAAACATAAAAATTATCGCCTTTTCCCAGTTATCCTGGAATTACCCTTATCTTCCTGCATCTGTCTGCCATTTAGTAGTAAATTTGGGCATTTCTCAATGAAACAGGCCAAACACCAGTACCTCTACGTGACTTAATTTTCACCACCCGTGCTAAAAAAAATATATATGAAGTTGACCCATGGATTATTTAAGCATCACAGCATGAAAACATATGGGGATTGGAAGTATAACTATGAATTCTTAACCTTGGTACTAAATTACCTCTGGGGAAAGAGTAGCTGGTGTTTATTTGATAGGGTTGGTAGGCTTCAAACTACATGTCTTAATGAAAGTATTATGTCCCGTGCATAAATGTGTTTGGTGTGATTTTTTTAAGTACTTCTTTGAGTTGATGTATGCTGTCAATTGTCACTATCTCAATCATGCTACATTGTGTTGCACTTTGGCAGAGGCACTAGATCCAGAGGTACGTGATGCTGCACTTATCAATTGTGATGTTGACCTGACAGCTGCATTACATTGCAGTACAGTATACTAAATCAGAAATGATAATTTTGAAAGTAAATTTTTGTGGTGACAGGTAGGTCTTTGAAAATATTTTTGACCCATGATTATATGTGTGGTATCCTTAAAAGCAGTGTGTTGTATTCTAATATTATAGTGTATGTAATGTGTGTTTTTTTAGTTTTCTGTAACTTTACTAAAAAGGACAAACTGACTACTGCCTAACTACGTGGAGCAGAGTCCTCAGCTAGTCAAGAAATTTCCTACATTTTATGGACTCCAGAAGTTCATTACCATGTTCGTGAACACCCATTACCTGCCCCTGTCGCAAGCAAGATCAATGATGTTTTGTTACCCTGCTGTAAATAGGTACAGTGATTGACTCCTTCTACTGCTCTGGCAATGCCCCTTATTCCAAATAGCAATAATAAGCTTATAGATGTTGAAGTGAATTGTCCTGCTTCCTGCTTTAATCAGTTCTGCTGTAATGTCATCAGTACCTGCTGAATATGTAATGGCCAATTAAAAAATGTATTTAGACCTGTATGTAATCTTCTTCTTCCATTAACGCTACAGCCCGTTGTGGGCTCTGGCCTGTCTAACAATACCTCTCCATTTGTCCCTATCTATCACCAACTCTCTCCATCTTCTCACTCCCAACAGTTGAAGATCTCTTACCACTTCTTCTCTCCATCCTTTCCTGGGTCTTCCTCGTTGTTTTGTCCCTTGTAGTTCTTGAGTGAAGATCTTTTTGGGCATCCTATCCTCCTCCATTCTCTCCAGGTGACCCAGCCAACTTATCCTTTGCCCCTTTATCCATTTTACTGTATTTTCTCCTTTATTCAACTCTTCTAGTTCTTGATTCATCCTAATTTCCCATTCCCCATCTTCATATTTAGGACCATATATTCTAAATATTTTCCTTTCAAAAATAAGCAGAGCTTGTTCTTCTTTCTTCGTCATCGTCCATATTTCCGCTCCATATGTTACTACCTTTCTTATTAATGTCTTATATAATCTAATTTTAGTAGCTCTGGATAAAAGTCTGTTCCTGAAGAGACTTATAGCTGCAAAATAAGTTCTATTACCGGCCAAGATACGTCTTTGTATTTCTTTTTGTACGCTATTATCATTACTGATTAGCGTGCCCAGATATATAAACTCGGTTACTCCTTCATAAGTTACACCATTTATGGTTGCCCCTTACATTGATTTTCGGGGTGGGGACGCTGAAAATTTCATATATTTTGTCTTATTGGGGCTTACCACCAGGCCCACTCTGCCTGCTTTTCTACTTAACTCTGTACACAGTACTTCAAGAGCTGGAAGACTCCTTGCAATTACCAAAATATCATTGGGTTAGCCACAGATTTGTGTTAATCTGTTCTCAATTGTATTGTTTTTTTTCCAGGTTTTTTAGGGCTTTGTGAAGAGTGAGGTTGAACAGTGTTGCTGATAAACCATCTCCTTGCCTAACCCCTTTATCTATGGTAAAAGGGGCACTTATTTTCCCATCTACTGTTACTTTTGCTTGGGCTCCTTCTAGTGTAATTTTCACAAGTTTATCTTCCTCGGTATCCCAAAACTCACTACTAAGTCCAGTAGCTTTTTTTTGGTTAATACTGTCAAAAGCGTTTTTAAAATCAATGAATAGGAGGTGAAGATCAATATCATGTGCGTAGAATTTTTCAAGTCTTTGCCTTACTAAAAATATTTGGTCCGTTGTTCCTCTTTGTGGTCTGAAACCACATTGGTACTCTCCCAGAATTTCTTCCGAGTACTCTTTCAACCGTTCGAGTATAATACTTGATAGTATTTTATATGCAACATTTAGTAGGGTTATTCCTCGATAATTTTCACACTTCATTTTGTCACTTTTCTTAAATAAGGGAACACTCATTCCTACTTTCCAATCATCTGGCATCTTCTCATCTTTCCATATCTTACATATCAATGCATAAAGCCTCTTTTTTAATTCCCGGCTTGTGTTTTTAATAAGTTCTGCTATAATGTACCTGTATGTAATGCAGGCCGTAAAGTTAATTAAAGTGAAATAAAGATTAATTAAAGAGAATTAAATTTACACATGGTAACAGTTGTATATAATATAAGTGCAAGATAAAGAAGTTTTATCAAAAATTGACAAAGGATGTGCATATTCATTTGTACCCGTAAATAAAGTATCGTTTAAAGTTTATTACACTAAACCTACATCAGAATAACAACATTTTGAGTAGTTCTGCCATGCAGTATAGATGGTCATGGTGAAACTAATAGGGCTAGGTGATTTTTTTAGTGCACTTGGAAATATTTTGTTGATGAAAGTGAGAATTGTTAGCCTTACCTTAATAGACTTGATCTGAAGCTGATATTCCATTGTATGTATCTCTTACCTTACGGCATTTTTGGTATTGGCACCAATTTAAACACATTGTTTTTAGTAAGTGTTGTGTGTACTACGGTATTTGTGTGCATGGCAGAAAACACTTTGCTTCTCATTATTTCACATTTCATTCTTAATTAACTCCTAGTTTCCTTTGCACCAGTATTTCAATAAATGCATGTAGAAATTGACTTTGAAATAGACTTTATTGTGTCACATGCAAAGGCAAAATACAGTTTCTATTTTGAGAGAAAGCGCGGAGATTATGTTTTATTATATGATATATTTGTTCATTGCAATTGGGTAGCCACTCAGTGCCAGTAGTACAGTACACATATACACACAAACAATACACAGAACGACACAAAACAAACAATACATAGAACAACACAAAAAGTAGGAAGAGTGCAGGCTGTACCCCGTCTTTGCAGGTTTTACGCTGGCATTTGCCTTACAACTGAGGAAAAAGCACGGAAAAACCTCAGTCAGGGTAGCCATACATAACGTACAATAAGACAATAAAAATACATAAATTACAATATTCAGCAGGAATAAAACCTTATATACATTCATAAAAAAAATAGAACCTAAAGAATATGAAAGAATGTGACAATAATAAAGTACATATAAGCAGCAACTTCATATTATCTATAAGTCTTCCAATAATGTTTGACACCTTATTACCAAGACCATCACTACGCTGCAACACTTTGCTACACTTCACCACACTTCACCCAACTACACTTCACTACACTTATCGACACTTCACTTCCTCTCATTTACACTTCACTACCCACTCATTTAGCTTAACGCATTTACATTTCCTATGGTTCTGTTTCACCTCACATCACTAAACTAGACACAGTACAGTTCTCATCTCCAAACATATTTCTAAAATAATGACCCCCTTCACTGCCCTGAAGAACTTCTCACCATTTCGCTTTACATTTTATTTATTTATTTATTTTTTACTTATCCTATCAACCCTTCACTTCACTTTACTTTGCTATTCATATCTACAACTCACTTCCCTTCACCTCACTTCCTTTCACCTCTCTTCCCTTCACTGCTTGCTTTTTCTCGCCTTCACTTCCCTGCACTGGTTTTCACTTTCCTAACCCTCGTTTTGAAAATATGTGTTTTACTGTGGGAAGTCCCTATCACCCCTTCAGGTAGCTTGTCCCAGTCAGTAATGGTCCTGTTCACAAAGGAGTATTTTCCGATGTCCGTTGTTTGTTTTCTGGCTCTGATTTTCCAATAATGATTGACCCTACTTAAGTAGCTTGGCGCCTGTAACCTATCCCCTATCGCTTTCCATGCCCTCTCACCGGTATACGCTTTGCAGAGCGCACACATGCGTGCTGTCTTCCTATGCTATACCAAAGATTCCCAGTCTGAGCCTCCTGAATGATGCGCAAATTTAGCAGCTTTATTTTGTACACAGTCTAAAGCACTTATCTGACATTCCCCGTATGGATCCAAGCATGCCGCCCCATATTCGAGATTGGGACATACTAGTCATGCATAGGCTAAACTTTTTGTATTTTTATTTCCCTTTTTTACAGTATGTATTATGAAATGCAGTGCCCTCCAGGCTTTTTGAACCATGTAATTTACCTGATCAGCCCAGCTTAAATCACTTTGTATGATGAGTTCTTTAATCTAGTTACATTTTCTTTGACTGTAGCATGACAGATGTATGTTCCTGGAAGAATAGCTAATGGAAAGTCTGTCATCTTGGACATTGGAACTGGGTATTACATACAGAAGGTAAGTCATTTTCAGAGATGAACCTACTGGTGACTAGAGAAAATTATATTGTCCAATCATTGTAGCGATTCCTGCCATATGTTAAGCTACTCGGGTGAAGGAATCAGACATTTTTCCGATCTGCTAAGGCCACAGAGATTCGGACTGCTAGTGATTTAGTCTGTCATGGGGGTTCAAACCCGAGGGCTGCATGTATTCCACAACCACGTGTGTAAATTATATACTGCAAAAAATAACAGTAATTTAGGCAGTTAAGTATTCCTGCAAATTAGCCCAAAATAACAGCTGTGGTCAGTTGCTATCTCCCCCCCCCCCCCCCAAAAAAAAAAA
>Ga0268261_10000577_pt1 | contig 23362 bp, 17 predicted proteins | sample TergutNc150P1_FD_190353 | JGI IMG/M metagenome (GOLD analysis project Ga0268261, IMG submission 190353) | Nasutitermes corniger P1 segment gut microbial community from laboratory colony in Florida, USA - Nc150 P1 (SPAdes) (version 2) | ecosystem: Host-associated > Arthropoda: Insects >...
TGGGCCGGCCGGCCCGACCACGTCCAACAGCACTGCTACCACCACGTTCCACCGGTAAACCAGAGGCTGCTACTGCAGCTGTTGAGCTCCTGATGATGGGCATGAGAGCCCGAAACACGTTTAGCAGTATTTAAACGACAAGTAATAAACCTGAGAAATTGCTGCATCTAGTTGGTTGATTCATTTGAATTTTTGTACAATTTTAACATCTGTTCTTTAACTGTGCAGTCGCACATCCATGTCATAAGTAGCCAATCTCATATTTGTCTTTTTCTTTGTTCAGTACCTCCCTGATGATGGCTGAAAAAAGCTGAAACATGTAGGAGGCTTGCTGTATTATTGTAATATATTTTTATATTGAACTGTTATGCAGTTGGAATAAACATCATAAAGTTATCTTATTGTATGGAACATGGATGATATTAATATTATTTATATGTTTGGTGGGGCATAGGTCCAATTCCAGCATACATAAATTTTGAGTTACATCAAAGTTTGTGGAATCGAACCCTTACACAAGTGAGGGAATGTCTGTATCGTGTGAGCAGTATGTTTGAAAACAGGCCAGTGAAGTCTATCCAGGGCACAGGAGTTGCTTAAAATTACATCTTTCATTTGGTCAAAATATTTGTTTCCCATTGACATACTTCCACCTGATGTTTTCATAGAAGTTCATTAATAATTTTGTTCAGTTTTTCATTTGCAACTAGTTTCAGTAAGCTCATATCTTTTCTAAACTGTGCATCCCATTGTGTGCAATATACGTATTATTTTGTATTTAAATAAAATTAATTGCACATGTGGTAATAAATATACAGTGTATTGTTGCATAGTATGTTCTCTCACATGTTTTGGCTTTATTTAGCCATCTTCAGGGAGAATTCATTCACAGAGGAAATTATATACTAATGTACTTGTGTATAATCATCAAATGTGTAATGGGTGCTGGAAATTACAATGAAATATTAGTGTATCAAGTAATTAAAATGTAAGATGTTTGATGTTGTACATGTAAGAATTAAAATTAGTTTAAAAGATGCACAGTTATAGTCTGTATGTGCACGTATCATTGCATTACTTGCGTGCTTGTGCACTGTGCATCGAAACATCTGCATATGTATAATCAGTGTTAGTCAGTTGTTAATTGATCTTAATCAGTTTGTTGATAAATAGGTGTTCGTTGTACATACAGGGAACACCTTTTTGTATTAGACAGATGGATTGAGATCCATTCAGGTTGAAGATGATTGTACGTACATACATACAAACACGCATGTGTGCGTGCATACACACACACACACACACACACAAGAATTTTCATTATTCCTATATCTGAGCAGTCTGTGTTTCATTGACATTATGTGTTGCTAGTTGCTAGTTCTATGCTGTTGTAAAGTGGAGTCATTCCTCCACATATACTAGTCCTAAGCCAGTAATTGGCTATATCTTTCAATGTTAAGGAGTATCCCACATCCCTTAACCGTTTAAAGCCTACCGGTTACTTTATTTACCACCGCATTTAATATTCGAAAATTCTGCATGGTAATTATATAGCATTTATGTGTTGTGTATGGATCTCAGAACAAACAATTTTTTTCTTATACAACATTAGCAGATTGGTTTTTATAATTGGAGTGGAGAGTGTTTACTGTGCGGTACACACTGAGTCCTTATATAACACTGATATGTCTCATACTTAAAGGGTTAAATAAGGTTGCATCTGTGCTTAACATTTGTGGGTGTTAAATGAAGATGCGTCTACACATTTGGGTGGGACAGAATGAGCTGTTCTCTGTCACTGGCCCGGTTATTGAGGGTACATTCTTTTGATGATGTTTATTTCTAAGCAGTTTTCTGTTGAAATATCATTGGGTATTGTGTTACACAGATATGTAATTTTAAAATTAACACTGGAATGTGAATCCGTATTTTTAATCCTGATTCTGTTTATCCTTACTAATATCAAATTATATCTGTAAACATTATTTTTCTTTTCAGAACATATTTTAAAGAATGTCAGGGCAACAGATCTGCTTGAAGTGGAACAGTTTCCAGTCTAATATTGTGACAAGTTTTGAGAATTTGTGGGAAGAAGAAGGACTTGTCGATGTGACATTGGCTAGCGATGGCCAGTGTATTAGAGCTCACAAAGTAATTTTATCAGCTTGCAGTCCATTTTTTAGAAGAGTATTTCAGGTATTGTTGGAAGTTTTACTCTGTTGCAGTGACAGCATGCATACAAGTTTGCACATTCTCTGCCTTGGACCTTGTTATGCACATTTTTGATAAATTACCATGAATAATATTTTTTGTCCTGCAATGCATGAATACTTATTCTGATTAATGTGTACATATTTTCTTTACTGCTTGACAGTGACATATCAGCTGCAAATACAGCCTGTCTTAGGACATAATGGCCAGACTGAAAGTATTTTCTCACAGTTCAATTCAAGGAAAAGGTGTCCTGTATAGACAGAATTTCAATATATAATCATCAGGTTAACTGCTCCTGTGTGGGCCAGGTAGCGTAGTCGGTATTGTGACTGGCTATGGACTGGACTGTCTGGGGATCGAATCACAGTGGGGGTGAGATTTTCTGCTCTCGTCCAGACCGGCCTTGGGGCCCACCCAGCCTCCTGTACAATGAGTACCGAGTCTTTCCCGGGGGTAAAGAGCGGCCGGGGTGTGACACTGACCCCTCACCCCCTTCTAGTGCCATGGTCAAGAGAGGGTAGAGCTATACCTCTACTCCCCCTATGGGCCATACGGCCTGTGCAGAGCCTCAGTGCCTGTACAAGGATGCACTTTACTTTTAATTGCTCGTATAGGGTAGCACTGACTACAAAATCAGTTTTCCTCACAGCTGTTCTGTTACCACTCTGGGGTTTACAGCTAAATTATTTCCAAATTTATGCATTATACTAAACTTAAAATTTATAAGAAGATTAAAATTTTTTCAATTATCATCTTCAGGTCAAATACTTGTTGCCAGGCATTGCTCCATAGGATGTCAGTCTGATATTTTGATATATTTGCACTTTTTATTTTTGTGTTGCAGAAGTGGCTTTTGCATTTGTCCATTATGAACTGTTGTATTTGAGTAGCTTCTGCACAATGAACAAGAGACATCAGAAGGGAGCTAAATGGTTTGGTGCTGGTAGTGTGACATCTGCACTGCACTAGCACTGACGTCAGTAAGAGACATTTCAAGTGCCGTGTGTAGAATGTATTTTGCTACAAATGATCTGTAAAATATGTTTCCAAAGTCTGGCCATTGTGTCATGGGACACTGTGTTCTTAAGTTCTTAAATAATCGCTGGTCATTAAGATTCTGTGCACTATAGTGCTGAGTAGTTTTTTGTGAGATGACACTTCCTGTCTTTTAGCCTTAAATGTATGAAACCATTTTAATTTATTATCCTCAATTATTGCTCTGTTCTCATGTTGTTATGTATTCACCCACTGAATCAAAGTTGGTGTAGCTCTTTATCATGTTGTTAGATATTTCTTTATTCCTGTCCGCATTTCTGTTTTTAACTTTTTCAAAGCTGTTTCTCCTTCGAACGTAGCTATGTCTGGATTTTATTTTTATACCTTCAACTTCTGACATACTTATGTGTACTTTAGCTCCTAATATTTGTCAAGATTTTCTACTTCTGCCTCCAGCATCACCATTTTCAGATTTTCATCTCACAGTCCGCTGTACTTTTCTTTACCTTACCACCACTTGGCTTGACTGCTTACAGTATGTGTGAAATTGCATACCTCTTTCTCCTCTTTATTTCACCATATAGTGTTTTTTTTTTTTTTCATTGGCTTTGCTCTTCATTGAAATAATGTGTGATTCACTGTGTAAGCTAAGGTACATATTCTTTTTTCCCAGAAATGTAGCATTGTTGGAAATGGAGTATTATACATATGAAAGATCATTCCTTGTAAATGTTCGCAACAGATGGGGTATATGTACATGTGTGCATGTGTACGTGCTATGTAAATATAATTGTGTTGGCACCCTTGTTCAGAAGTGAAAGTTCATAGAGTTGAATGGCTTGGGTACATATAAATAGAAGCTTTACATGACAGAAATTTGTGGGAATGCCAAGCATAGCTAAGTGAAGCATAGGGTGATTGTGCCCCACCATATTGAATGTCACAATGTGGGTACAGGCATTCAGAAGTCAAGTATTAGCTGCTGACATGCTTTACAGTGGGCAATCTTTGCCTTTCATCACACAGACATGGCAGTGGCCAGGGTTGAACATTGCATGGATGAAGACAGGCACCGGTCTTTGAACAGATTACCTGACTGTACAGGGATTTATGGGTCTACAATGCTCCAAATTTTACAGTAGGACTTAAAAGGACTTAGGATGGCTGCCAAGTGGGTGCCATAATTTAAATGAAGTGTAACATTGGTTGTTGTATGAGACATGTATCAGTCTGGAACAGTTTTATCATGAAGGGAAAACTTATTAAATTGGATAAATGCATCTGATGAACCGTGGGCGACGTCCTGTGAGACAGAACTCAGGTGACAGTCCTCTGATTAGTATCATTTGCAGGCACCGCAGAAACACAAGTACTGACAAAATCTGTCACTCATGAAGCGGATTTTGGCATATGATGTCCAAGATGTTGTGTGTGTCATCCTGTTCCACAGTATCAGACTGTGTATTCAGAGTACTACAAGTGACTGCTTGCAGTGCCACCTACATCATGCTTGGGTGAAGCATCCAGGTCTTTTTGAAAATGTCTTCATTGTACATGATAGTGATACAACCCATGCAGCAGACACTGTTAGTGAAGTTTGGTGGCATTGGGGGTGAGAAATATAAAAAACACCCCACTTTTCTCCTGACCTTTGTCCATATGACCATGATTTGAATCACAAACTGAAGCAGCTGTTGCATGGGAAATTATTTGCAAACAGAGAGGACATTTTAGTAGCCATGTGGTGCAAGATAGCTCTGTTTAAAATGTCAGGTGATGGCAATGGTGTTTTGCCTTTTACATTTTTTTCACTGAACCATGGACATCTTCAGGGATTATTTTAAATGTTGGTGACTGTACGCAGTGTTCGCACTTTTTCTGGCAAAGAGAAAGTTGCTGTTACTTATTGAGTGGCTCTCTTTCAGTGCTTATTGAGTGGCTCTCTTTCAGTGCTTATTTTCTTACTGTTTTCACAATTTTTATCACCTTTTTACAACTTAAACACATTGCCTTATTTTCCTCTGTTCTGGCTGTGAACTGAATTCTCTCAGCCATTCTGTCTGCTTACTGCTTGTTATACCTGTTAATTCCTCCAGGCAGGACATTCGTGTCTTCTTGATGATCTCCACATAATTTCTTCCATTTTGGATGGTAGGATTTGTTGATTTATGCCGAATTTTGTTTCCACCAGTCGCTTGACATTAATTCCTTTAACCTTTATCAGTCAAACAGGATGCCCTTGTCCTGTTGAGTGTAACTGTTCATGGACACAAAGGAAAAGGCTGTCCTGTGCAGGTTCATTGTGCAGATATAAAACAAAAATAAGTTGGGTCATCAGCAGGTACATTGGAATTTGAAGGGCTGGATGGTAAGGGTTCAAAATGGGCAGTATCCGTATGTGGTCACAATCAGAATTTAATTTGCTATCATGTGACATTCTTCTGACAGAGCCGTAATTCCTGTTTGATAGTAATATCTGTAATGGACTTAGATTTTGCATCATGGTTGTATTTGTAGTTTGTAATTACTAAATCTGGGTTTTTGCGTCTGTTGGTGTTGCATTTGTTTAGCATATCCTTTCATCCTCAAGTCTTTTATTGTCCTAGCTTTGTTGGGACTGATTAACAAACCTTTGTACCTTATCCTAGTTGTACATCCTGATTTTAATGTTGGTGTAACTGACCACTTTTTTTTTTTTATCTGGTACCTTTTCCTTATACAGTATTTGTATGTATGGCGTGATTTCCATTCTGCTTTCTTACACCTAGTGTGATGATTTGGCTTCCTCCATGTCCTCTGCTTGATTGAAACATCCAATTCCTTTACTGTGAGAAAATATTCACAGTTCCAGTTCATAATTTAGAGAGGTCTTATCAAAATTTTGGGCACAGCTGTTGTTACATGAGGTTTGTTACATATGAAACCTTTATCTGCCACAAATATGGAGTCTGTTTTTCCCTGCAGTTCAACTTACCTTATTTCATTTAACAGCGTGACAGTGCCAACCTGAAGCTTCTGAGTAGACCTTGTATGTTCTGACAGTATTTCTCAACACATTAACAGACTGTCCCTTTAAATATTAACAAGACTTTTTTGAAAGTCATTCAGTTTGTGCAAGGAACATAGGTTGCCCTACATTTGCTCATCTTGTGTTATATCCTTGAATAATTGTGTGTGGCAGCCAGCATTTGCATGTAAAAAAATGTGGGCCCTTCGATTTTTTTTGCTGTCCCTGTACACAAGACACTGACCTTAAGGTAATGTATAGGAAGCTGATGAAATGTAAGGGGATTTTTGGCAGACCATTTTGGTTGTTTACATTTTTGCATAATGTAAACCATACTATAACCAAGAAAAGCTTCGTTTTTGTATTTTATTTTTGTCCAGCAGTGAACTTATCTATCCAAATACTTCCCACTATTCTTTTACGGTTCCTTGGCATGGCACTTTCTTGTACTAAATTTTCTCCAAGATTTTTTATGACATGTACATACTTCATGCAAGTACTGCAAATGAGTACTCCTTGTTCAATAGAATACATTTCTGACATGTAACAGTCACACTGTCTATGACTTGTAACACATGGCAGATTACTAATTTCACCTTCAGGCATTGGTAAGATGGTGGCTGTATGGGCTAAGTCCATTAACTAGCTGGCATTATATTTTCCTGTGTTAGGGAGTGTGATTAAATGACCCACTGTACTTTAAAGTGCTTAGGTCATATATCATATCTGCTGCCAGCTGAAGCACTGTTCGGTTTAAGTGCCCACTGTCAGACAGTGTTTTCCCTGTCAGATGAAAAGGGTGTGCATTTAATGGGATATCGTCATGTTCGTCTGTTAAGGTTAAATATCTTAATTGAATTTGGCTATTTCATGGTTTCAGAGCAATCCTTGTCAGCATCCAGTGATCATTCTACAGGATGTGCATTTCACAGAGCTTGAATCTCTCCTTTGTTTTGTGTATAAAGGAGAAGTCAACATTGAACAAGATAATCTTCCTGCTTTGTTGCGAGCAGCTGAAACATTGCAGATTCGAGGACTTTCTGGAGCATCAGAACAAGTTAAAGAGAAGGTACTGCTTCCATATTCTGTATGATCTGTAAGTGAGCTATTTTGTATAATCACACTGTTCAGGCTCATGTGCACAGTGCCATCTTTCTACAGTGACCTAAGTTTGGAGAACTGTTCAGTGCTCCAATTTTTTGGTAAGCAATGACTGAAGAAGTCTTAAATCTAGCTCATGCAATATTATTTTCTGTTTCTACAATTATTGCAATTTAAAATAATGTGGATAATGAAAGATTAATAATTATAACAATTGCTTTTACATCCTCAAATGTTTGTATTTTGACAGCAGTACTTTGTCCTGTTATTCTAATTCCCTTGGCTCTTTAAATTCTATAATAAAAAAAATCATTGCATGCTAGAAATTGTTTTTTGTAATTGCTCCTTTTTTAATGAAGGCAGAAACTGTTTGTACAGTTTCTGTTTATCTCTAGATTGCCGCGGCTGTTGGATTTCTTCTTCTGAATAAAAAACTATGGTAAAAGCAGACAGAATTTGAAGCAGTAAATCTGAACAATTAATATATAATATTACATTGAAAACACAGTGGCATCTTCCTGGTCTTGTGTAATATTATATTGGAAACAGTGAAGGGGTTAATATCTTTTGCACGAGAATTGAACAGGCTATACAAGGAGATTATTTTCTGGCTGTGGCAGAGCACAGGTTTTCTGCAATGTTTGACTACTGCATTGTTTATGAGCTTCTGTGATTGCTCAGGAATGGTGGTGAGGAAAAGTGGACACTCTTGGGGTATTCATGTGTGACTCGGTTTTGTGCTAGCTTTCTTGTGAGTGGAATATGGATAAGTTAACACCAGAGTGTTCAGTGTTTTTGTGTGAATCTTCTGTGGTGTGTAACTCAACTACAGCTTTATTAAAATGACAGTGTTGCATAACAGTAGTTGTGCATTTGTTGCAGACACATGAGCCAATAGTCATGCTTCAGTTCTGTAACTAGTGTCTTCACTCATTTCACAATAGCAAACCAATAGCAAACATGATCCCTAGTTGTAATTTTTAGAGGTCCTTGGTTTTATTTCAGTGGACATATGAGCACACAAAATAATAGGCAATGGAGTGCAGAAGATCCACATTGTATGTATTAAATTTTACTCTTGTCATGTAGAAGTTGGCCATTGGTACACCCTGAGTTTAAGGAGGATAACTGGCCCTCTGTACACAAACATTTAATTTTTGTAGACACATTAGTAAGGTATTGCAGCCATTTTCATTTATCTGATGATTTTCCTGCTTATTGCAGATGGCAGTTTGTAGTAAGAAAAGTTCTTTGGTACCTTCACAAGATAATCCGCAGGACGGTCCACCACCTGTGAAACGTCAGCGAAGTTTTCAACAGTCCCAGTCTCCACCTCTGCCTGATACTCCTCTTGCCCTTACTCCTACTTCTCGCCCGATTCGTTCCCGACATCTGTCTACGTCATCAGTGGAGCCTTGGGAGCAGCCTCAGCAGCCAAGTGAACCTGAATTCCCACCCAAGGTGGAACCTAGAGACAGTGATTCATGCAGTCCATCCCCACATTTACTGTCAATAGAAGAACCACAGGAAGACAGTACAGATGTTTCACTAGGGACTACTCTAGATGTGGCACAGGTGCAGGGGAAACTCACTGGATCAGATGCTAATCAAGTGAAAGGTAAGATTATGGCTTCAGATACTTCTTATTTTAAATTTTAACTGGTTGATTTTGATCTATTATTAGAATAGAAATTTCTGTTTATGTAACCCCTCTGGCCTGTCTGACAAAATATGTTTATGTGTGTGGAACATTACATGCTGCTGTCCAATGTACGTTTTGTGACAAGCACGTCTACAGCTTTATTATTTTGTTTGAAGTGACTAGTGGAGTATACTAAACATTAAAAGAAGAAACATGAATCTGAATGTAAGTTGGATCATACTGTTTTCATGCTTATATTCCAACTTAATTTTGGCTGACCTGGAAGTATTGTATTGTAATGAATGAATAATAGAATTTATGGGTGTAGGATTTGTCAAATTTGTATTTTATTTTGTATTTTTTTTTTCCACACTATGGAGTTACATGTTGAGCGGTGTGGGTGCTGGGTGTAGTTCACTACAATATAAGGTATGCCAAACACGGCATTCGATATATAGCCACCTCTCCTATATAATGGAGTGCCATGAGGCAAATGCTGTCTCTAAAGTTCCAGTAAATTGTGTGACACAAGCTTAGAGCTCGTGCTGCTAAGATTATTGTGATAATAAGAAGTATTTGTCTTTGGCTGTGCATTGAAGGTGCATGAGCTGAGTTGAATTTGCACTTGGTCAAGGAAGTAATTCACTCGAATGGAGCACTTCGGGATATTATTTAGGTGACTTAATTTGAAATGCTGAAGTTGTGAAAGTAATACAGTACTGCATAAACTTTAGAGAAAGAGGGCAAGCATTTAATTTAAATTTTGATGTGGCAACCTAAATTAGGAAAGTGTAACTATTTTACATTGCAAATTTTGTACATGTTATATTTTATTTTATTTGACTAGAACATTGACTGTGCTCTGTCCTCTGTGTTACCAAACTCCTTGCCCAAACAAGGAAGATCATATGTTTAGAGAGCAAACTGCGCATTAAACTTTATTTCATCAAGTAGGGAAGATAAGACGCGTGCTAGGTAGCAGTTTCCGATTTCTGCCTTACAAATATAAATCTATTAGTGATAGCTTTTTAGAGACGTCGATGGACTTGGGGAGTACCTGATTGGACACACTGCCAGTAAACCCTCCTTAAAGGGGAAACTGAATTTAGGAGAGATTATCCTCCCTTTGGAGGCACTACAGTATAAAGCTATCTTGGGGATTACATAGAGACCATATAACGACTCCACCTGCTGACTATTTTTCTCTTATTCTTTCATTTTTTTTTAATGAAATTAAACCACAACATTTGGGTGGTGGAACAAGCTGTTTACATAAATTCTGAGTGTGTGGGGCACTGCTGTATTGAATGTGTGATTTTCAGTGTGGTGCTGATGTTATAATTAATTTCATATAGCTCACTAAATGTGATGTTTGACTGCCAGTACCTTTGTTACTGTGCTTACTCTTATCATGTGGATGCACATGGTCCAGTCCATTATTTCATGACTGTCATGTTTGCTTATGTATGTCAATGTGAGTTAGTGGTCATGGCATTGGCTGGTAAGAAATGGCTGTCTGCATTGTTGGAGGAAGCTTTAACACATACATTACATTTAAGAGCCATTTAGAATGTAGTTTGGTTTCCAATTACAGCAACAGTGATAGTAATTAGGAGAACATTTTTGTTCTGAACTTTGATTAAGAGTATGCTATATGATACTGGTAGGATGTAAATTGAATTCTGCAGAAGGTGCAGTGGGTATGTTCATAATTTTGAAGTTGACTGTCATGAAATATTTTTTAGTCCTATGGAAACCAGTTATTAAGCTGAAACAATTTCAGAATTCAATAGGATGTCTCTTCTTATTTGGATTAGTTACTAGATTATGCAGATTGGTGACCAAAGAGGTAACATATGTTATACTGGGGTTATTCGTGTTAATGGCTGTAATTCAGAAGCCATCACTGTGTGCTTGTATTTGTTCACATGGTGCTTGATCAGCATCACACTTTGGTTACTTCATTAGTAGGTAGTGGAAGGAGCGTGTCAATTCTGTTTTTAATTGATAATGAAGAGAAGGTTTCCCACAAGCTTTTCAAAGTATTGCCTGTTATTTTACTCTAAATGTGAAACATCAGGAATTATTCTGCCCACCAAGATGTGTTTGTGGACAAATCTTAACATAATTATAGGGCTGGCTGTCTTTCAAACTGATACTGAAGTTTTTACAGTTTGTGATCAAGACAGTGAAATATATAATGCATTGATATGTTATTTATTCCTTTATGGACAGAATTGATTGGCTAGTATTGGCAGTAACAGGGATGAGTTTTTAAATGCCTGCCACATATCAAGCTGGATGGAATTCAAATCCCTGTTTCCTTACTTTGGTGTCACAGTTTGCTAAAATGGGCATAATTTAAAGATTTCTTGTGCTTTTCATTTGAAGTAAAAGAGCTAGTCGAAGATTTATTATTGCATTAGTTAGCTGTATAAATTTGTTATTTTACATGCTTTACGCCTTTTGAATATAACCTAAAGTAAGCTGTTCAACCAGTGGATATTTGTTGACAATGAATGCAGTTATATAGCAGGAAACATAACAATATGTGAGTGACCTCTATACAGATGTCAGTCTGGCAGTGTGGCTGTATAGCATTTGCAGGAGGCCTGATGTAATCTGGTGAGCAGCGAATCAGTTATTTTCCTCCACACCAGAGTTCAACTGAATCAAAACTTTGATATGAGTCACTGCTATTAAAATTTGAACTTACGTACACTATAAGAAATGCACATCAAAGGGCTCCATTGCTCCAAGTCATCTTTAGCTTTGAGCAGTACCTAATAATGGAGTAGTGTGATAGAGTTTGAAGCATGGATAGACACAGAGCCCTACAACACAGTCTTCACAAAAGTAACATGACCTAGAGATCTTTCCCTGAGAAGAACACGCTACATCTTTGAGAGTGACCCTTGGTAGGCCAGTGATTTGAATCCTTGAAGTTTAAGTGAAAGTGGCGAACTTCTCATGAAGGTGACTGACCATGACTGGAAGTTGAAGGACTTGGGTATTTTCTGTGCAACATGGGTAAGACACCCTGTGGGTTGTTCTTGCAGCAGTTTATGTATGAGTTTCCCACCACATGTTTTGTGAATGTTGAAGGTGTTCAGGATAGTTAGGTCAAGTAGGTGGAATTAGAGATTTTAGGTCATTTCCAAGTCTTCAAGGAAATGCTGTAGCTGTTTGCCAGCATATTGTGATGGCCCACATTTGTGTATTTCTGCTGCAGGTAGCTGGCTTGTTTAGCCATTTATGTTAGTTTCAGTCTGTGCCGTTGCTAGATTTTGTTTGTTTTGATACTGCTGCATGACCAGGCTACACTATATCCTCTTTGTTCACCTCGTTTTCAAGTAATGAGGCAGAGATCCACAAAAGTGGACATCTGGATGTGTTTGGAGGTACCAGTCCGAAAGTTCCAAGTGTGAAATTTTCCAGTGTTACAACAGTAATTAATGCCATGAAATGGAGCTGTTGTTTGGATACATGATTCGGTAAAGCAGTCATTGCTTGCCATTTGATTTGTTACCTGCGATAAATTGCTCAGATTGGTGATCATCACTTGTCCAAATATAAGGAAAAAACGGGCACTTTGGCCACAAAATTTTGTTTATTGGTAGACTGGTAAACTATAGGCCTAATAGTAGGGCCAGATTGGGTTCCTGGTGAAATTCTGAAATTGGGTGGGGAAGCCATGACTCCCTACCTAGCTAGACTACTGGAAATATCATTGAACAATGCTGCCATCCCAAGTGACTGGAAAAAGACCACATTGGTTTCTATTTACAAAGGGGGGTGATCGATAGATTGGCAGTCACAAACTATAGACCCATAAGCTTAACCTCTGTGGTCTGCAGGTAACTGGAACATGTTATAGCAGGGTATTTGAGGCCAGTCTGGGATAAGAATGATTTGGTTATGTGGGGGACAACATGGGTTTAAACTGGGATACTCATGTGAAAGTCAAGTCATCACAGTGTGCCAGGACAGAGCGGACTGTTTGGACAAGGGGCTGGGTATAGATGCGATTATAATAGATTTTTCCAAGGCATTTGATTTAGTTCCTCATGATTGACTGCTTACGAAACTGATGGCCTCAGGTGTGGATTTGAGGGTAGTTGTTTGGATAAGGGAATTCCTTGTAGGTTGTACACCAAGGGTAAGAGTAGGAGGGCAACTATCCAAGGAAGTTAAAGTAATCTCAGGTATGCTGCAAGGGAGCGTTTTGGGCCCACTACTATTTGTAGCATACGTAAATGATATTTGGAGGAATATTGACTCATGTATTAGACTCTTCTCTAATGACTATAATTTATAGTTTTCACATATAAAAATGATGTGCAAAAGTTGCAGAAGGATCTGGATACTGTGGAGGAATGGGCAGTAGAAAATGGGATGAAAATAAATCCCAGTAAAAGTAAAGCAACAAGATTTACAAGAGCTCAAGTTAATTCTGGAAGTTAGCAGTTGTAAATACTTGAGAATAATCTTACAAAGCGATTAAATTGGGTGGACCAAGTAAATTACATGGCGCAAAAAAGCCTGGAAGACACTGCGCTTTGTAATGCATGTTCTCAGAAAAGGAAATAGGTATACAAAAAGTTCAGCCTACACGTCATTGGTACATCCTGTTCTTGAATATGGGTCTGCATGCTGGGATCCACGCAGAGAAGGACAGATAAATGCATTAGACCGAGTACAGAAGAAAGCTGCGCAATTTACATATTATATGAAGGATTCTGACTGGGAAACCTAGGCTCAGCTAAGGATGATAGCATGCTTATGTGCACTTTTTGAAGCGTACGCTGGGGAACGGAATTGGAAAGCTATATGCAAAAGGTTGTGAAGACCTTACTATAAATTAGGGACAGGAAGCAAAGAACGGATATCAGGAAAGTATTCCTTTGTGAATAGGACCATTAAAAACTGGAACCAACTACCTGCAGAAGCGTTGGGGACTTTCCTTTGTATATCTAAGATTTTTAGAAACAGAGTTAGGCAAGCAGTTATAAACGGGTTGAAATGAAAGGAATAGAAGTGTGGTGAAAATCGTCTAAAAGTGCAGTGAAGTGAAGTGAGGTGAAGTGTAGTGATGTGAGGTGAAATGGAGTGGTAGGAAATTTAAATGGTTTAAGCCAAATGAGAGGGTAGTTAAGTGTAGTTGGGTGAAATTTAAATGACAGGAAGTGAAGTGTTGACAAGTGTAGTGAAGTGGAGTGAAGTGTAGTTGGTTGAAGTGTAGTAAAGATCTTAGTAACAGGGTGTCGAACATTATTAGGAGATATATAGATCATATGAAGTTTGCTTCTTATATGGCTTTTTCGTTTATCACATTCTTTCATACTCTTTTGGTTTAATTTTTTATCATTGTATATATGGTTGTACGTTTTGTATGCTTCTGTTTAATTTTGTAAATTATGTATTTTTATTGTTATGTTTATGTATTCTGATTGTTATGTATGTTTTCTTCTGTGTATTCTTGTTTCATTGTGTTCTGTGTATTTTTTGTGTGTAAATGTGTACTGTACTACTGCCACTGGGTGTCAACCTAATTACAGTTAAATATATCATATCATCATAATAGGTATCTTGATGTACATACTGCACTAGGTCCTGTAGTGATATGGTTAACAACAAAACCCTAGTGTCAACGCTAGCTTATGTGAAGCAGGAAATACGTGGTATAGTTGCGAACAAAGGGGCAGGACACTTCCATAAGGAACATATATGTGTGTGTAATATAGGATATAATACAGCACCATTATGTTTATCGTGGCGTGCCATTATGTAGTTGAACGTAGGTTACACAAAAATGAAATTAACAAAACAACTGATAATGTTCTTTTGATTTATGAAAGTATTTCTGCATCTAGCAACCCTTTCCACCATACGGCCCCTCCACTGAATTGCCTTCAGCTTGAGCATGTTACAGTATCACTCGAATCAACAAAACCCCGTACTCTTAGTGTAACTCTTAATGCGTACAGGCTTTGATGCATTTTCTTCTTCACCCACAAAATGACCTGATGCTGGGAGGTTGTTGTTGTTGGTGAGGAGGTAAACTTGACTCTTGTCTTTGCAACACATAGCACTTTTGCCTCCTTTCACCATACAATCATTGTCACCTTTCCACAGTTTCGGTGTCTTTAGCCCACAGTTTGTAGGCATGACCTGCCTGTTGTGGTGAACTGTGCCACAACAGTTTATTTTCCTGTTGTGTAGGTCAGAAAACAGTTGAGGCAATGAAAGAATGATTATCCATGAATAGTATGTGTCCAACATGTTGCATTTTCCTTGTTAGCTGCAGAACTGTTCCATGGCTAGGTGTAATGTTGCAAGCAGTGTTCAAAAGTTGTTCTCCTAAATAAGTTGTCATGTTATACATGTATCCATTGTCATCACAAGGCTTGTATATTTTCGTTCCAAATCCTTTGTGCTTTTTTGGAGTGTGCTGCCAAAACACCACCCTTTAATTTCACAATTACTTCATCCAATGCCAAATTTTCTGTGGGATGGTTTAGTGTGGAATGTATATTATTTGGGTAGCTGAAAATTCTTCCGCTTTTCCACAGACTGTTATAATCAGGATATGCTCCGTGAGGTGGATTTTGATTATTTTCAAAGTGAATCACTTCATTACATACACAAACTGATAACATATCATGACTTTTGAGTAGAGTGGAGTACATTGTAGCTTGTTGGTTGATCAGTAGTCTTTTGTGGTGTCCTGAACATCGTGTCCCAGCAGGATTATCAGAGCTAGAAAATGATATAATAATAACAATTTGACTCTATCAAAATTAATGGTTTATTTATAAATGTAAGTTCAGAATAGTCTAAAGGTGACGATTCGGCACTGATGTAAGGCGCAGCACAACAGCTCACACCTGGCTTGGGAGCACTGAAATGATGTATTCTAGCCGTGTCTTTGTTTCTACTGTCACACCACAACTGATGTGTCAGAACCCTGTTGGAATCTTCTGATAATGACCAGCAGCTTCAACATCAGAGTCATCTGTAACACATTGCTGCTCAAATTAGAATCACAGAATAATTCTTCAGTACCACTCACAGCAACTTAACATGTGCATTTTGCCATAGTATTGTAAGTCAAAAACAGAATTGAAGTGCAACAAACAGAAGTGCACCTGCATTACAACATGAAATTTTCATCATCAGTGCACAGCCGCAGATCTAGGAAGTAAAAGAGTGCACCATACATAAAGGGGATTGACTTTGTATGAGACAGAGGTGGAAGAATTTAAACTAACCACTTGTTCAGTTAGGTTGGAACATCACTGGTTAGTAAACTGACCTTTAACATGCAGTTAGTAAACTAACTGCCAGTCCTGAAAGGGTTATAGCACTTCTTGTTTATGCTGGCAAGGACACAAAATTTGAGTTGTTTCTCATACCAACTGATATCAACAAAACAACTGCCCTTGTTCTGAAGTTGGTGGACCCACCTGCTGCAGAAGGGAGAGACAGTGTGGTTTTATAATTTCTGCAACTTAGGAATGCCGTTGGAAGCACAGTATCAGGCCAACACTCATCAGACAGCACAGTGCAGTGTCTTTCTGAAAAATGTTTATCACGAAGGTGCTGGTTGTTGGGAAGTGTGTCAGAAAGGATCTGCTGTGTGTACAGAACATTGACAAAGGAAAGATGTTGTATACTAATATGAAAAGTGTGTTGTTGGACTGTGTTTTGGCCAATTAGGAGGCTGTGCTACCCTAGACTGAAATAATGAAAGCTGAAGATTCAAATCTTCTGGTGTTTTATGCCATCTTAAGTGGTATGTAGATACCAGTGTTTCAGAGGAGGATAGTGGCTTTATCTTCAGGGTCAGGCAGTCCTAGAATGAATGTGGTGTCTTTGAAATGTTAGTGACTAGCATATTTATCCAAATATAAGGTACAAATTTTTAGCAATTTATTATCTGAAATATGGAGTTTTCATTATATTCTAAGTCACAAACATTCTATATAGGCAGACTGTGAAGCATGTCTTATGTTCAGGGTCATCTTATGTTCTGCTGGATATGTTGTTTAATAGTTTATATAGTGTATTACTCCTGAATACTTGAATCTTGAGTAATAGAGCTCTGAGAGCCTCAAACATTGTAATGATAGGTTTTAATGTAAGTACTGCATCAGAGGCCTGTATGTCTAGGAAAACCCATGTATGAGGTAGGGCATAATATTCAGGTATGTGCAATACCAGAATGGTGTTAATCAGTTTTGGAGGAAATTCAACAGTTCTCATGAATAGTAATAAGTTTATTCGTAACTGTGCAGGTGTACTGTGTTCCTCAGTCAGTGATGGATGTGTATGAAGTCTTGTAAGGATGAAATTCTTCCTGTTCTAAATTGCAAAGCTCAGGAGTAACGTAGAAATCAGTAAAATTTAGAATGTGACAGTTTCTAGGGTAGTTTCTGTGAACATAGAATCTGTTTAAATTATGGGAGATTTTTGCTTCCATTTGGTGATCTGAGTGATACATGTTTCTGTCATACTGTTTTTTTTTTTCAAATAACGTAATATATTGATTAATAACAAAACATTTTTAAAGTAATAGAGTGATGTAATTATTGTTTCAGACCAGGATTGTATGATATTGTTCATTTGAATTATATGTATCGTTTGTGTTCATTTCCCTCACTTCAGCTACTTGATGAGCTGCACATATTGTGGGCATGAAATTATGTATAGCAGGTCAGCCTTGGTAGTGGGTTTGTGCACTGTGGTTTTGCTTATTTGAGGAAAAATTACTGTTACCACCCTTGTGCACTGTGATTTGGTTTCGTTCCTTATGCAGTCATATGTGTTCAGTAGTACACAACAGGCCTCATGTGTGCACCTGCCTGACTGTAGCTGTGTATGTATTGCATGGTTTTCACACTTTTTAGAAGTAATTGTTGCCTTCATGTTTTATTTATGACTGCAAATGGTGATGTATGTGCTGCTGAAGGGCCTAAGGATTTAAAGGAAAGGGAAAAATTATGTCTGTTGAGAAAGTGGACATGTTGATCAGTTTGACTGGGGAATGAGAATTGCTGCAGTCAGATGCCCTTATGATGTAAGCAATTTGACCATTCATTTTATCAATAAAAAGAAAGACAAGTTCAAGGGAGGAACTAAGGTCAGTGTTCTGTCAAGTGCAAAAATTTGTTGTGTGACTTACCATGGTTCCTTTTGATGAAAAGGTGGAAATGGCCCTTGTGTGTATTTTTGGAAAATGAGGTTCATGAAGAGTTGGCAGTCACATTATGATGAGGTAGAAGGCATTGTAGTTATAGAGTCATAATGCAGGGTTTTGGGGTGAGGAGAAAAACAGAATTTGTGGCAAGGAAAGGGTGATTTGAAAATATTAAGAAGTGGACGATCCTGCACAATGTGAAGTCAATAGAAGAACTGGCATATAGTGATAATGTGGTTGGCACTAATCAGAGCATTTCAGAAAGATAACTGAGGAAAAGGACTACCTGCCATAGCATACCTTTGGCCTTGAGACTCATGCAATGTAAGCACAAGATGGAGGATGCCTTGGCACTGTACAAAGGGGTGAATAAGGACATGCAGGGTAAGGTGCAGGAATCAGAGATTACATGTTTCTTCATGAAGTCTTCAGGCGCCTTCTACATCATCACTGTCATATGATCACTTCCAACATTCCACCAGGAATACTGACATTTTAATAGATGCCAAGACACATATTTATTTAATATTTTGTATCGTGTTTTATGTGTCTTGGTGTCTCAAACCCAGTTTTTCCCATAAAATCTTAATTTTGCACTTGACAGGTTTATCATTTGTGGAATTTATTCAGGAACATTACATTTTCAATGATGAGGGTTTTCCTGTATTTAAGTAAAAGGTGTTTTTTTTCAGCAGAAAGCTAGAACAAAGCAATAGAAAGGAAGTGCATTATCACTGAAATGTTTATAAGAGGCATGGGACACCAGAAGCCTCAGTTGTGAAAACAAACATGAATGGGTGTTGATTCCCAAGGTCTGAAAGTACAAAATGTTTGACATTGACAGAGACTTGTGGTAAATGTTAGGTAACATTAACACTCCATGTTATAAGCACAGAATCTTGTGAAAGGGTGTGTTGTGTAATGAGTTGCATGTTTGAAGAAGAATTGATGTTGAAAAGTTTTGTTTTTGATATTGCTTGGCATTTTTAAAATATATGCATGTGATATCCTAAATTCTGCAACTTTCTTGAGTCATGTGGCTGTGTGGCCATGGGCATTAGTGAGCTATGTTACGAGTTAGGTGCAGTAGTAATTCTTCACCACCATCATCCTGCTGCTGCTGCTACTTACAACTGCTGCTGCCCCTACTACTGCTACTACTACTACTACTACTACTACTACTACTACTACTACTACTACTCTACTACTACTGCTGCTACTGGTGATGGTGGTGGTGGTGGTAGTATTAGTAGTAGTAGTAGTAGTAGTAGTAGTAGTGGTGGTGATGCTGGTAGTGGTAGTAAACAATATTCATCATTAATTTTATGTTATTCATGCTGTGCATATTTTACGATTAATACATCAAATAACAAATGCAGTTAATAAGATACAGTTCATGAATTGTATTTTATTATGTGGATTTGTTAGTGGGTGTGTTAATCATACTAGTCGTGAGCTCATAATCAGACAACTCTGTTTGTTATTTTTAAGTTTCTCTGTTGTGTGGCTATGTTTTATGGAGAACATTATTCATAAGTGGCAGATTAGAGGTTGTTAAATAACTAAATGGACAAAAATGTCAAACTTCTTTGGTTCCCACTTGCTTTAGCATAAAAGATTTATGCGCTTTGCCCAAGGTGCGTATGTAGGTTTTGTATGATTTTCAGAGTAAGATCATTATTGTTATAAGCAGCATTAACCAATTGGTCTTCATAATGGAGGCATAATGTTCTCTCTGTGTAATAAGAATTTAAGTTGTGCTTGTTATCTACATGAGTTTCAGTCTTCAAAGGGTTAAAATAATTTATAATTATCTGTTGGCATGTTTTGTCTAGAACAGTTACATTTAGGATACTTTATGCTATTCTACAAGGGACTGGAGGTGACTGTTTCTCTGGGTCGTGTAATGTGTTTGTGTTGTATAATGTATTTGTGTTATACCCTAGTATGAAGAGGAGTAGTAATTTCCAGTTCTGTTGGCCTTCCTGTTGACTTCTGAGCTCTAACGTGACTAGGTTGTTTTTCTTCACAGAATCAACAGTACTGAAATACAAGATTCTTTCAGTACTTTAGCATGTATGTCAGTAAGAAATGACCTACAAGGGGAATGCTTATGTTTGATTTTCTGAATGTGATCATCATCTTCCAACACAACACACTTGTCTCACTTCACTCTTCGTATCTTGATCCTCTCAGTGTCGAAGCCAGTCTTTTGAATTTCAAACCAGACTAACAGCAGCTTTCAGTCAGTACTGTTTATTTCCCTATACAATTTTCTTCAGATATTTGAATTTGAAGTGATTACTTAGGGACAGGATCCATGCTACAGGATGGTTAGTTTGGCTTCTGAAAGCCATAATCTTGCATAGTGGCCAGAAGTTTGCACAGCTATGGACGTAAGACTTGGAGAAGTACTCTTGTCAAATTTTATGAAAGTTTTTAATTGATAGTGTGATTCTTTCAGAGTGTGTATATGATTAGTTGTTAATTGTAGACTTGGGTGGCATGAACTGAGCAATCAATAGAAGCCAGTGTCCATAGTTCAGCCAGCAGGTTTCTAGATATGAAATTTGCATGGTGATGGGAACTGTGCATTAGTAGCTTGATCTGTGTGATTTCCAGATCCTAGCTGTGACTCTGTCACTGCTTTAAGAAAGACATTTCTGTTCAAAAGGTATATGGTTTTATTGTGACTTTCAAGTTAGTGTCTCTTTTGATGGAGGTTAGCATTCTTTGATTCTAAACTAGGACTGAATTGGGTATGGATAAGTGTTTGTGAGTGATATGACATATCACTCACAGATATCTTCAGTTTATAAGCTAAAACAGAAATTCTGATGTGCAAACCTGCCTGTGGCATAAGCCGGTTTTTAGCAGCATGGCCGGACTTGGAGATGTTCTCAATTAATGCCCTTCCCTTCTTGTACTGCTTTCTCAAAAACTTTGGGTGTTTTTTAAGTTAAGACTCTCTTAAACACTCTTGTCAACTTTGGACATTTGCTTACACGTCTTGTTAGAAGCTTCACTTTAGTTTATGAGGAACTGTCAGGAGTGAACACTGTTAAAGTTATACCTAATCCATTTGACAGTTGCCAGAACTTATAAAGAATGTGTGAAGTGCTATTATTCTGGACACAGTTGAACCATTTTATGGGCACCATGCTTGTACACACAGTTTTGTGTCCAGGTTTCAGACTTCAGGAGCAGGTACATGTATTTTTGTATATTTGTGTGTCATTTCAGAGTTGACACAATGATTCCAATATTGTAAATGTAGCAGAACGGATCAGAGTGTGGAAGAAATTGGACTGAAATTTCTGGATGTATTTCTGTCAGAATTTGATAGATACTACTATCCTAAGAAACTTTCTTGAGCTTCTGACACGTGTTATTGCAGTTACTTCATTTTTTGAAATACCGTTATATGTGAGCAATTTTTTTTTTAATGGAACATTGTAAATGAAAATTAGGGAGCAGATTTGTGGGCAGTCATCAACAGAATGAATTAGGGGTTGCTCCCTGTAACATTAAAGTCAATACTGTTGATCTGATTAAAGATAAACAGTGCTAGATACTTCATGAATGGCGAATAGTTTAAAACTACCCTGCATGCTAATTATATGTGATATTAATTGTAAATACTTTAAATTAATTTGTCATAGATAAAAAAAAATGCGGTTTAGCCTTCCATATTCTACACCTTCCTTTGAGGCCGTTACTAGGAAAGGTTTCACACTCCTGACTTAGGGGTTTTCTCTTCCAATAACAATGACAGAGTAGTGTGTGTTTTCTCTTTATAGAAACAAATACAATATTTGACGAAACATTTTTGTGAATTGAACATTACTGCCTTTGGTAATGCAATATTTTATTGGTTTAGATTGATGAATATTGTAATGATTTCTTCATCTCAGTGCATGTTTAATTCATTTATAGGTCACTGTGATGAGTACTGCATTTAAGGATTATGTATTTATGCATGATGCAGAGTAATGAAAGGAATTTTAAAAATCAAGCATGCTGTTGAAGTTTTATCATGTTTTTTTTTGTAAAAAAAAAAGGGGTTATGAACGTCACAAAAGCTATGTTTGTTTCTGCTGCAAAGATTATTGCATAGTGATGGCATGTTACTTTGGTGAGCCATGGATGTTTGTATCCTTGCAGTACAGTAACAGCATGGGAAATTAGAAGAACTGCAGAGAGGTTGAATTTTAAATCATATACCACTTTACTGAAGTGCATAGTCACGGAAGTTGAAATTCAGGACAGGAATTGACTTGTAGTCCAAGAGAATTACTGTGCTTGTGTTGCTTGCTTTCTGTCTTATAAGCTGACAAAGAACTGGTTAGATATTTTACTCTCAGACATGTGTGATCAGTAGGGTTGTGTAGGAAACTTGCTCAGTTTTCAAGATGTGATACAGGGATGATTTCTTTCAAGTTGTCAACATTCATCACACTGCCAGAATAAATTGATATTTATGTGTTCAATTCATCATGAAAAGTGAATCCAGTATATTCAATCATGTTACCTGCTTTATTAATCCATAGCTCTGTAACCTTTGGCAGTTGGATCAATTTTCATATGATAAGTGTGACTGTTAGTGAAATCAGCACTAAGGTTCTGAAGTACTGACGAAGTTACCAGACACCTTTATGCTTGTCAACACCTACATTTGTATATTTGCATAACATATTTTGCCCAGAGCAACAAATGAATTCACTTCTGTAATTCTGTTTATTATTTTGTTTGCAGGCTTTGTATTAGTATGTGATTGCACGTATAATGGCTGAAGTGCAGTTTGTTATTGTGTTAGAATATTGTAATAAAAAGGAATGTAAAGTGCACAGATGTGTGTTTCATGAGTCAGAGTCAAGGAGTAGTTTTGTTGGAATTTTCGGAAGCTCCGTCTGCTTTTCCGTTCTGATGTGTAAACATATGTATGTCTAAAAATTATTAACTGAATGTATTGTTTTGTATCATGTTTGTAGCATAAAAACAATTACTCCATATTTATTTTATGAAACGTATTTACGGACATTTCATAATGCACTGTTTTTATGCTGCAGCTAGTGGGAAGCAGCTTTAGGTGCATGTTTGAAAGTTAGACTGTTCTAGTATATGTAGAGCAGTTGATATGCAGAGTGTTCCAAGACATAATGGCGAAACTTCAGGCGCATGGTCTACGGGTCATTTCGGGGGG
>Ga0268261_10000578_pt1 | contig 23347 bp, 9 predicted proteins | sample TergutNc150P1_FD_190353 | JGI IMG/M metagenome (GOLD analysis project Ga0268261, IMG submission 190353) | Nasutitermes corniger P1 segment gut microbial community from laboratory colony in Florida, USA - Nc150 P1 (SPAdes) (version 2) | ecosystem: Host-associated > Arthropoda: Insects > Digestive...
ATATATATATATATATATATATATATATATATATATATATATATATATATATACACATGTGTGTGTGTGTGTGTGTGTGTGAGCGTGTCTGTGTGTGTTAATGTAATTATAATTACTGCCGTGTTTCTTTTCAAATGGACACTTTTGCTTCAGGTTAAACACCAAAGTCTATACGCAAATTTCTTTCACAGCGTATGTGCTACATTCTTTACACAACGTTTTAATAATAATTGGAAAAAGCAAAAAACATTTTTAGCAGTACAAATCACTTAGCATCTCATCGTTCAAAATTCCACCCGCTCTCTTTTACCTCATATCCTCAACCAAACATAAAAATATTTTCTGGATTTATTCTGCAGTCTTTGTATGTTTACCATCCCATAAATCTGCTTCAAAACGCTTTTCTACGTTGTCCGACACATAGACACCATTGCTTCCTGTCTTCCCATTGGCCTTTACTTAGGTCAATTTCATTCATGGCCTTCCATATACCTTCCATCCAGTCTTTCTTCGATCTTCCTCGTGTACTTTTTTGTTTCGGCATCCAATTCAGTAATATTTTATGTAATCGTCTTTCTACCATTCTCTGAACATTGCGGTACCATGCATGTAAGCTGGTTCTGTTCAATTTCTAATACATTTGTTTCCTCTAGTCCAATGTGTTTTCATATAGTTACATTTTTAATTCTTTCTTTACTTGATATTCTCGAGGATCTCCTCAGGGCATTCATCTCTGTAGCTTCGACCCGTCCCTTATTGATGTAATGTGTGGAAAGAAACTAATTGATTTGTGGTTGTTGTTAAAATTTTGGGACTTGAAAAAATTTCTGATGATTTTTTGGGTGCAAGTTGCATTTTGTGTTATCAAATTGGAGATTTTAAATTGGAATTTTGTTATGGGAATGGTTGAGCGGGTTGCACGCGCTAGCAACGGAAGGACTGTGTCTGCAGAATTCCTTATTAACGGCACATTTCTTTGTGCCTGCATATGCTGTTGCTGAAAGAAATCAATGAACTTTTAAGTGCTGAGTTGTGAGTTTTTTGAACTGGTGTACCGGCCTGTTTACATATTTTACTAGAAAGATGTAATTCCTATTCAGTTTGTGTTCTGCTGTGACGTAAGCTGTGATGAAATTTTTATATAACCTGATTCCATGTATTCCCCTGAATTAATTGTTTTATTGGTCGGTATAGCGGTTCGAGTCCGCTCAACTAAAGTGCTACGTGGCCACGGTAGAGAGATTATTACACCCATAGCCACTATATATTATGATAATAGACAGAAACGGCAGTAGTGTCCAGTAGTCTGCCGAAATTACAAATACTGACCTGGTTGCAGCGAAATTTGAGATCGAGAAGGCTAACACGAAATAAGTAGGAGCATAGCTATCTCGCATTATATAGTACCTGTCCGGGTAGGAAATAGTGGGAGTCTAACCGTTATCCGGGAGGTACTATAAAATTGGTGACATTGGTGGTTTCCAAACGCCAGTAGTCACTACATTATTTTCTGTGGATCTCCATGTTTCGGAACCAGACAATAAACTGCTTTCAATCAAAGCATTATTAATGTATATTTAAATTAAATTAAAATTTTCAAAGCAACGTTTTCTGTCGTAGGATATATGTGAGATACTCTAGTTTAACTAGAAGTGTTGATATAATAAAATAATATTTAAAAGTATTTACCGATTTATACATTTATGTTAAATTTATATAATTACATTCACTAATACACTGAACACAATAAAGCAAAACTAGCACTGTGTATTTAAATATACTACCGGATCTACTTAGGCAAGTGATCATCTCCGCTTCCAATACCGTCACCAAAGTAAGTGGATAGATCTGACGTACTTGTGACGTAAAATTTGAAATGCTGTCTGTTACACAGCACTGACATAAATACTTATTGTGCCTCAACTTCAATTTCTTTCAATTTAATAACGCGCCGTATTGCTGTCGATGAGAATGGCGATCGTCTTTGTTATTATGGAAAGCGTATTGGCAATTATGTATCTGCGTTTCGGGTCTACCAGTCGGACCTTTCCTCAAGGTTCAATAAACTTTGGTACTGGACCCTTCAAAGTGGGTCATTAACTTTTGTTTTGACACTTGAAGTTAGGACCTTCTGGTTTGTTTCAAAACTTTGTAAAAATGTAACAATGCTCGCCACGTCATAGCCCAGAAAAGCACATTTATAAAATACTAGGAAGTTTGGTAATAAATTAAAGGAAAGGAATTCGTGAAGAAGACTTCTTAGGCAAAATGGTCCACTGGACTAGAGGAATTTAAAATATCTGTAGGCATACATCTCCCTTTCTGTAAATTGAACTTCGTTACTCCGAAACACAAACCAATAACCTAACACCTATGTCTGCCGGATTCCACTGTGGATTATTGTTATGATTATGAAACACTTCGGAAACCACAAATAAAGTCCGGCTGAGAGTTCTACCTTAATTTGAAATATTTCTCGTTTTGGTAGGTTCTTATGAAACTTTGGTTTCCACATCGGTTTTCGTACGATGGAATTACACATTGGGATTGCAGACACAAAATAATCATTGATTGAAACATTCAATCAATTCCCTGAATTCAATAAAATCCCTCAGCTGAACCTATAGCCTTCTCATATGTTCTTTTGTTTACAGAGGTAAACTACACAAACAAATTAGCAATATAAATACAAGGTATGATCAATAAAAGACCAGAATTTTATAATAAAAGTTTTATGTTGATATACAACTTATTCAAGTCTGTCGCCTTCAAAGTAGTTTCCTTCGTTAGCAACACACCGCTCCCAACTTTTCAGTCAACTTTGGAACGCTTTCTGGAACGCTTCTTGCGGAATGGCAAAAACTCATTCGTCGAATTTCTCTGTATCTCGTCAATTGTGTCGAAACGGCGTCCTTTCAAGGTAGACTTCAACTTAGGAAACAGAAAAAAGTCCGCTGGACCCAAATCTGGAGAGTAGGATGGCTGGGGTACAACGGTCGTTTCATTTTTCGCCAGAAAATTGTGCACAAGGAACGACGAGTGAGCTGGTGCATTGTCGTGGTGCAACACCCAACTCTGGTTCGTCCACAACTGAGGCCTTTTCCGGCGTACAGATTCCCTCAAACGCTTCAGAACTGTAACGTAAAACTCCTTCTTTACTGTCTGACCACGTGGAACGAGTTCGTGGTGGATTATACCTTGCCAGTAAAAGAAAACCAACATCAACTTCATGTTGGATCGACTCATTCGAGCTTTCTTCGGTCGGGGCGATCCTTGCCCCACCCATTGTGACGACTGAGCCTTGGTTTCGACGTCATAGCCATAAACCCAGGTTTCGTCGCCTGTTACAATGGTTTTCAAGAAGTTTTCATCGACGCTGACACGGTCAAGCTGTTCTTGACTAATGTTAACACGGTTTGTTTTCTGGTCCTCGGTCAAAACACGGGGCACGAATTTCGCGACGACGCGTTGCATGTAGAGTTTTTCTGTCAGAATTGCTTGGCGTGATCCAAAGCTGATGCCTACATCTTCAGCAATCTCTCTGATAGTCAAACGGCAATTTTGGAGAATCAAATGACGAACTGCATCAATGTGAACGTCGTCTATTGACGTGGAAGTTCGTCCACTTCAGAAATCTTCATCAATCGAAGTTCTTCTTGTATTGAAACGACTGTACCACTCAAAACACTGCGTTCTGCTCATACATTCGTCTCCGAAGGCTTGTTGAAGCATTTTCCACGTTTCAGTAGCAGTTTTCCCTAGTTTGAAGCAAAATTTCACACACACACCTTGTTCTTCCAAGTCCTTCATTTTCACTACTTAAAAAAATTGCAAGCCTATCACTGCACCTGTTTACTTCAGTGGCTGTAACTCGCTTACTTGCAGTGATAGAGTGATGCGGCAAGACGCGTTATGTTACCAAAAGTTGCCGCTACTCAGCGCCACTAGCCGAAGTGCGTTCCGTTCAATGGTTTAGGCGCTGCGCACTCAGTCCCGTCTTATATTGGTCATACCTTGTACATAATGTGGTAAAAAACAGCGAGGAATTAAATTTGTTAAAAAAATTAAGCCATAAAAAAGACGCAATAATTGCTTTTCCCAGACAACCCACTCACTATAATATAGAGTCCTCAAGTTATCTTCAATGTTGCAGGCCGATATGTTGAACAACCATATTAATATAATATATTATTCAAAGGGACCTGAACAATACATGTGCGATAATATTAATTTCATATTATTCTCTAATATTTGCGCTCTTTTGTATCTCCCTACCATTTACTCTTTATGTACCAAATCATTGCTCCTGAGTCATTACTCATTAATTAAGTTGAATTAATTTCATGTTTTCAGGCACATAATCTGTATAGATAATTGTTCCTTACAGCAGGAATTAGAGGCACTAAATTCAATTTCAATTTCAAATCATAAATAATTTACGAATTGTTCTTAATTACTTTGTTTATTTCTTTAGCATTAAATCTGTAGTGACTATTAAATACTACGGATTTTAAATGATTGATATGACGTTACGTAATTCAGAATCAATTTTTTATTTAAACTGCGAAATTTGTGAAACCTTTCCTGAGTTTCCCTAAACATTTCAATTTTTTTGAGACGCATAAAAATTGAATATACAATGCATTCCTCTCTCTCTCGTTCTCTCTCTGTCTATACACACACACACACACACAAACGGTGCCTAAACGTCCCTATCCTGACCGGGAAGGAAACATGCTACAGAGACCAAACTAGGGACTTTTTCAGCTTTCTCCCCGCGAAGCTCATTATTAGGTTTGTCTACTTTGACACACCTGCTTCTTACAGTCAATTAACATTTCGTATAAAAAATATGACCTAATTTTATATTATGTTACGAACTCAAAATAATATTTGTTACTTGCATGTATTTAACTTTCAAATATAACTGACCTAATAACTGAATTAAATTTGTACATATGTATGTTGCTGTCTCTCAACATATATGTATTTGAATCGGTTTTATGGAAAAGGTAAAATGTACTTTTACCAAGGCTGTTATTTTTGTATGTTAGTAATAATTATATGGATTATTTTTTTTATAAAAGCGCTATTATATTTTGCCTCTTCTTACATGACGAGAACAGGCGAGAACTTGAGAGCACTCTGACGGAATAAATGTCAAATTACAAAACGTGACAAATTTAACTTTTAGTATTTATCGAATCATTTATTATATTGTTTCATTATGCTAGGGTTTACGATATTTCAAAACAGGTTTCCATTGACAAAATATTTTGAATATAACTATTTTTGGGTCACGTTGTAACACAGATGGAAACACGTTTAAATTTTCTTTTTTTGATTGGCCTTATCTATTAAGTGATAGTGCCCACAGAATTTCGATTTTGTTCCCAATCTCCCAGCTTCCAAACTTCCCACTATAACTCCCACAATTAAAACATTTGTAATGTTTATTACCGCCTTAACTTGACCTGAGTAAAACACAGGAGCTTTCAACCAGTATTCAGCATTTCTGAAATTTTATATTTCACATAATCCTATAAAAATTGCTGATCTACCTGTTCAATTAATCCATTCCCCTTATTCTACTTCAAGCAAAATACTGTGTGTTGTTGCATAGTATTTTATCCAACCATACTTCCGTATAGTGCTTCCTTTTATTAAGAGATCAACTTATGTTTGAGGGAAGAAATTTTTAACAAACGACAATTAATTATTTTCCTACAAATGTTTTCACATAAATCTAATATTTTAAACAATGTAATTAATATTAGCTCTGGGAATACGAACACTATGAAAACCCAAGCTGTAACCAAGACTAACAGAATAACAGGCCGACTAATTTACAGTGTAGAATTGAGAAGATAACTTAACATTTTCTTTTAAAAAACAGGTTTTCAGTCCTTGAATATAACCAGAAAACATCTGTAAATATATACGTTTCGATCTATTCACCTCCTCCCCCACAACTGCTTTTATTTCCTTCAATAGGTTTCTCTAGGGCGTCTTGCTTAATTCGGATTAATTGCCTAAGTGTCCAGTTCAGTTGGCCCTACACTGTGGTGACATCTAGTAGAAAGATTTACTATTGCTTTCTAAATTTGCCACCTGTTGATAATATCGAGACTTCACGAAACAGCTCGGGAAATTTGCAAAATTCGGGATAATTTTTCAGAAATATATAGGCAAATTCAGAAGAGAAAATTATTAGAAATCATATATACTATACATAGGAAGATGTTAAATTCATTTATTTGTTACTTAGTAGGCAATTATCTGCACATGCCTTGCAAAATGTAAGTCTGAAATAAGGATTTTTGTAATAGAGTAAATGTTGAGGAAAAAAATTCAGGAAGTCGAAATTTAAGAAGATTTTTCCAGCAAAAACTCATTACGTACACTTGACAATGCATAGGAAATTAAATCAGTTTTGACACATCATAAATCACCGAGTCCAAACATTTCTAAAAATGATAAGTTTTTTAAAATATGAAAGTATTTATATTAATATTAAAAGGAGGGATTGGATCAATGATTATTTAATTCTTAATTAATTACTTAGAAATTAATAATGTAAGCAAAATTTAACAATTTTTGTAAATGAAATCCATTAGTCTTTAACTGTTCTACACTGTAAATTTAAGCAATATTCTCCTACCGAAAGTCGCCTTTTACCAATTGAAACAGCGCCACATCCGACAAGGCTTGAATTACGAAATTCAAAACTTTGCTTTCCCTTCTCTCACACCACTTACAACTAAACAATGCGACTGAAACTTGCTCAAAGTTGCACCAATTATTGACTATTTATATGTTTTGAAGCCTGTTGCCAAGTAACTACGACTAATTAACATTTAACTGTCACTGTTCCACACTCGTGACCTCCAAATTAACAATTGTTAGACAGACAGAACACAGGCAGATTTGTTACTACCTACTGTGTGTAAAGTGTATAGTGCTAATAATTGCTGTAACAGTTTGTTAAATTGTTGCCAAGGAACGTCGAATGATCTTACTTTACGGTGGTTGGAATGCATACTAAACGGCAGATATATTGTCATGTGTTCATAAAGATTTTGAACAGAAAAGACATGCCAATCTCTTTTTGCAAGCTGTTGCACGGATGAAATGGTTCCAAAGAAATGCTTGGCATATGGCTTAATAGTGTAGTTCAACCACGTTTCATTCTCTGACTTCCCTTCAGCCATAGTTTTCTTTTCCATGCAGTACAAAGCACACACAGAGATAAAGAATATTTTACAATGTCAAATAACTAAAAATTTCATAAAGGTGCATTTTACAATGCACAATATTGCGCTTTCAAAATACCTTATGCCACAGAAAATTGTATATCTGACTGTCAGATTTGGAGGATCGTCCGTGTGATTAATAGAACAATATTAATGTCACTTCACAAGCAATATTGAATTCTTTTAACGTAAAATTAAAAGCATTATTTTTCTTAACCTACTAAAAACTGAAATCTATATTCTAAATTATCATTAAAATTCTACGCTTAATTCATTCTTTCATAACTTCTTCTAAAAATATTTGAATTAAATTCGTATACGAAGAAAGTGTACAGAATAATTTATAAAAATTCTTCATTTCCAAATTGATAACCTACTAAAACGTAGGAATATCATTTTTTAATTTCACATTTTGTAATTTGTTTGTTCATCTTGTGTGTTTGGCTTAATATAATGAATCCGGCTGTGTTATGGTTCAATCGATAACGACCTGTCAGTCGAAACAACCTACATTCCTATAAAGAAAATTGCAATCAAAAATTAAAATAGTTTTCTAAAACAAATTACATTTTACCGACTTTTCTCAGGCAGGCTGAAAGTTATGCCTGAAAAGCACAAGACTTGTTTCATACAGATTATTTCAAATTATTACGTATGAAAAGCCATTAAATTTGATAAGCAATGATGTTTGTCACTAAAGGCATTTTTTAATATTCCACACGTAAATAGAGTCTAAATTTACACAAAAAGCAACGATGCACCGTTGTGAAAGAGAAAATTGTGTTGTCAATTTCTTACACTATAAGGGCGCACAAATTATATTCACGTACAGAGTGTTAACTGAGTGCAAAAATATGTGTGATGTCGGTCGGAACATCAGTAACAAAAAGAAACGAGCAGTTAATTGGCTATATGAAAATCAGAACTGATTGAATTACAAGTTAGCGGACGAGGTTAATTTTTCGACATTTCCATTGACGAAACATACAAAGAATAATTATTAACGAATTGATAAATAAATTAGGAATACCCATCAATTTAAGTAGGCGTGGATAGACTGGGTGGTTTTACATTTGTATGCTACCTGACATCGAATTTCATTTTTTTTTAATGTCCTCTTGCCATGTTGAACTAAAGTTAAAATTTGATGGCGACTAAATTTGAGCGACTGAATTTGAAATAAGTTTAATTTTACTCGCTACTACATAATCAGCTTGTGGGCCAGGTAGCGTAGTCGATTTAGCTATTGGATACGGCCTGGACGGACTGTGCATGGAAACCCGGTGTGGGCGAGATAATCCGCACCTGTCCAGAACGAACCTGGGGCCCACACAGCCCACTGTATAATGTGTAACGTGACTTTCGTGTGGTTAAAGAGCAGACCGGGCGTGACACTGACACCTCAGTCTCTTCTAGTGTCGTGGTCAATAATAAGAGAACTAAACCTCCAATCCATTTATCCGTCATTCTGCCTGTACCGAGTCTCAGTGCCAGTACAAGCGTGCAATTTATTTCTACTCTGATTATTTTATGTTCCCAAATGTAAAATCGTATATTGTAAATAATAAATTTGACAAATAGCCGGTGATGAGGAAACAAAATTCCCCAGTTCAACACTGAGACACCGAAAGACAAAATATTAAAGCCCTTAGGTGCCGGAGTACTGTTTACACCTCTCGAAGTTTAAAATTGACGTAGCAACACAAATTTAAAACTATCAAATGAAACCATCAAAGTTTAAAATTGACGTAGTAAAACAAATTTAAAACTATCAAAGGAAACCCTCAAAGATTAAAATTGACGTAGCAACACAAATTTAAAACTATCAAATGAAACACCCTTTATCAACTTCAAATAGTTTTAATTTAATACGCGATTGTACATCACTTCGAAAATAAAGCAAATTGCACATAAAAACCAGCCCATCAAAAGGAGATAAAAAACAGTTTGTAGGGATTAAATTTGATGCTGTAATAACCAGCAAGTTGGTGAAAGATAGCTATCTTCGAAAATGATACTTTACGCCAGTTAAATTCGAGGGAAACCCAGTAGATGTAAAGACCTGCTTCAACCACACGGTCAATAATATTAACTCGCCTAATCAGTCGGCCTCCATGACACATTATCATTGTTAGGGTGACGTGAATAACTACACCGTCTGCTAACCTGCACAACAATGGTTTAGAGTTCTCGCCAACAAAATCACCAATAGCGTAATTAAGTTCAGCAGTGATATCAGCTACCAAAATTGATATATTTTTCTGATACTTAGGCCAGTTCGCACAAATCCAATTGGAAGGACAATTCGCAAGGTGTCTATGTATTTTCGATACGTCTGTTTCTTCAGCAATGTCGAAAATAAAAATGTAATCTGGCCTTTAGGCAAGCTTAAAACCTGAAGCGAAAAGCCTATCTATGATTTGAATAGGTGTTTTGCACTCCGAGTCAATAAGGTACGTTGTCAGAAATGCCTGGAATACTGTGCTGAAAGCGATAGAGAAACACACCCAGGCGAGGGACAGCGAACGTAGTGACGCTGTGCGTGGCATCGTTGACACTGACACCCCTAGAATGACGACCCAGATATTGGTCAACAAACTTGTCAGTGTCTTGACCCCTTGCCACTCCGACGTGCAGCAGTATTGCCAAATATTTTAGTCAAAATGGCCGCAAACACAATCGATATGATGACAACAATCAACAGATTTACAAAGAGTATTCTAAAAATGTTGCTCCATCTTGGATAATTGACAGGACACGGTACATACCAGCGGAATCTTGTGGTGAAGTGGCTATTGGTGAGGTCGAATGATGTGTAACACAAAAAATTATTTGTCACACCACCTAAGGCTGTATAAGCTTCCTTTGCAGTCACAGCACTAATTAAATTATTTACCGATCCTTCCTCTAATTCAAAACCATCTGCTTTAGGAACATGAACGAATGTCATGTTCATCTGTTTCAAAATTATTCTTATTAAATCCCTCTCCAAGCCTTTTATATCACACCCATTGGAATCTTTGTCGTTTGTATAATAAGTTCCAATCCATATCCGCCACTCAAAATTGCTTTCATAGGACATCCGTTGAAGCTCTTTCTGATCTTTATCGGAAACAAGCCAGTGTTCTTCGTGAAGTGACCTTGTGCAGACATAACCGAACTGTCTATTAGGGTGGTATCTTGTACCTAAGTACAACGATCTGATCTCTGATAGGGAAACCAAATGTACACACCCCATTTCATACCTGTGTCCACATTATTAACGTATTTTAGTTTGCTGTATTCTTTGTCTATTACATCATGCTTTGGGCTTACGATAATGCACTTATGTATTCTAAGTTTTGAGAAAGAGTCAAAAATAGCTCTTTGTTGCAATATTGAGAATTTATTTGCTCCAGCCACTACAAACCGAGATTCAGAAATCCATAAACTTGTAAAATTTTATTCCCCTTCTTGAGCTAGCCCACTAATTTCAAAATGAAAACTCTTGAAATCCCCATCTGGTTATAATATAATATAACTGCCATTTCTATCTATGAAGTCTCTTTTATTGGGTTTGCTAATATTGCCATCAACATTAACAACTGGCCAGATTGAAGTTCGGTGACAATGTGCAATCAGTTCCTGTTGCACATCTCGGTTGGTAGACGGCGATGAAATCACCAGATATAGCCCTGGCTCGAAATATCTCAGTCTGATATATGTCAGACAGCGAACCAAGTGTTTTTCCCTTAAACTAAAGGACTTAGATTGCAGCAATGCTCCAATTGAAATTGCGCTGAAGAGCAGTCTCACCAACATGATGCCCACAATATTTTTATTCTGCAAAAAACACAACTCTCTTTCAGTTGCTCAGTACCTTACATTCCCCTGCGCATGAAACCTTTAAACGCCGAGTTAATTCCCATCTGCCATTTGCTTGCATTATTAGGAGCTCACCTTATTTTCTACGTTTACAGTATGAGGTTTAAAGGAATTGTTATTACTTTCCCTGAAACTTTGACTATGGCTTTGGGTTTTAGTTAATGTTACGATGGTTTTTCACTATTTCTATAAACGATTTGTATATTTTTATAGATTCTGCTTACAGTTTCTACGTCACATCCCAAAATTTAGAAAATGATATTACTAATTCCTAATGCAAACGTAATGAATGGTTATGAGATATTGTTTTCACTAATAGTTTGTGAAAGTGGGGGATTTTCTTCACTTCCAAATTTTTTATTCAAATGTTTGTTTGATAGAAGACTGAAAACTCAATTAACTGCAGACTTGATTTTAAATTTCAGCAGACATTTTGTATTTGTTCTGTTTTACAGAAACACAATAAATACAGTTTACCAGAATTTTCTTTTCTTATTTTCAGCAATGACAATAATTTGCACCCAGCGCACTATATTATGTGAAGAATGTAATATCGTACATTCAAATGATGATTATTTCGAATTTTTTAACGCATTTGACGAGGTTTTCATCCTATGACACTTCTGGAAATTCTTAAAGAAATAATCTTCAATGTAGATTAGGGACGTGAACCTGGACCCAAAGGGCTAAAGAAGAACCTTTTTAATTTACCTGAGAAAATTTGTGTGACTAAAGCTGGCATTGGGATTTCTGCTGCCACTGATGTTAACGAAGTGATGAGCAGCAGATGAAGCAGAATTATGAGGTTGCTTGCTTTTTTGCTGTGAGAGAGTTCGGGAAAGGAACAGATATTTTTAGTGTTTGTTTCTCTCACGATAACATCAGTGACACAAACAAATTCTCTGTCATAAAGCAAGCCAGCAACTTCAGTGTGACTTATTCAGTTGTTGTTGCTCGCAGTTGGTTCCAATAATTTTCTCGAAAACACTGAATTATTTTCAATTCAGTCCAAGTTCTTCAGCAAAATTCAATACCGTCACTGTCAATTTATTTAACTCAAACTCAGGTTCCTAAATTTCGACAAGAAGGCATTTGAAAATTTCAAATCTGTGTTCGATTTTAGGCTCTTTTTCATGGGTGTTCAGCACATCGAAATCTTCCCCGTCGCACGTTCGGCATTTCTCTCTCCACAAAATATTATGGTTTTGAGAGCAAATGATATTAAGTGAGGAAAAATTAAAGATGAAAAAATTCGTGAGTTTTGTTTTTAATATATTCTATTAAACTATCTATTATTCGAACGTTGTTTGATTGCTGGAATCTGGTTACAATCTGTAGTTAATTGTAGTTTAATTTTTGATTACAAAGAAATCAAGCAACGAAATTTTGTTGTTTTGAATTGAGTCATCAGATGTGTAGATCAGAAAAATAATTTTTTTTATTTTCAATGGGCAAAATCTACTGTAATTAAAGTGTATCAGAATTTCCTGACCGATATTTCTTGACAACAAAAACACCTTTATATATATATATATATATATATCTGTGTGTGTGTGTTTTTTTGTGTATGTGTGTATTTTTGTGTGTGTTTCAACGTAATTTTAATTTCTGCAGAGATTCGTATTAAATGGACACTTTTCCTCCAGTTTCAACAACACAGTCTATATGCCCATTTCTTTTACTTCCTATGTGTTACATGCTTCACACAACACATTAATATTTATTGGAAAACGCGAAAAATATTGTTAGAAGTACAAATCACGAAGCATCTCATCGTTCATATTACTAGCATTGTGTATTTTAATATATTACCTGAGCTACGTAGGCAAGTGAATATCACCGCTTTCCAAGACGGTCACCAAATAAAGTGGATAGTTCTGACGTATTTGTGACGTAAACGTAGAAATGCTCTTGTGGCACAGCACTGACATAAATTCTCAATTTTAATTTATTTTAATTTAATAACTCTCCATACTGCTGTCGATGAGAACAGCGATGGTTATTACGGGACGGCTGTGTGTTCTACTGTAAATTGAAATGTTTTCTCTTTGGTAGGTTTTTAGTAATCTTTTGTTTCCACATTGGTTTCCGTATGATAGAATTACTCAATTGGATTGCAGACACAAAATAATGATTGAAGCAATCCTTCAATCAATATGCTGAATGCAATAAAATCCCACAGCTAAACCTATGGCCTTCTCATATTTTATTTTGTTTACGGATGTAAAATAAACAAACAAGTTTGCGATACAAGTACATTTGGTAAAAAACCAGCGAAAAATAAAATTTGTTGAAAATTAGACGAATAGATGGGCGCAATACTAGCTATTACCAGACAGCCCACGCTCAATATATACACGGTCCTTAAGAGATCTTCCATGTTGCAGGCCGACGTGTTGCACAAACATATTAATATAATATATTATTTAAGTAACTTGTATTAAACATAAGCGATAATTTGAAATATGTATTATTTTCTAATACTTGTCTCTTTTTGTAACTGCCTACCATTTGCTCTTTATACATCAGATCAATGACGACTGAGTCGTTAATAATGAATTATGCAGTAATAAGATTTATGTTTTCAGGCACACTCTGTGTATAGAATATCGTGACATACAGCAGTAACTAGAGGCAGTAACTTCAATTACAAACTCAAATTATATTTTCTTTACGAATTGTTCTTAATTTTTCTGTTTATTTCTTTAGCACTAAATCTGTAGTGACTAATAAACACTACGGATTTAAAATGACAGATATGACATTACGTAATTCACACACAATTTTTTTTATTTCAACTGCGAAATTTGCGAAAAATTCCCTGAGTTCACCTACACATTTCAATGTTTATGAAAGGCATAAAAATGTAATCTGCTCGTAATATGCATTTCTATAAGTGTATATATATATATAATATATAAGTATATTTCTGTATGTGCATATATATATATATACACACACACACACACACACACACGAAGGTTGCTGACAAATATTTAACCTGACCAGGAAGGAAGCAAACTACACCGACCAAACTCGGGATTCATCCAACATTCTCCCACGAAGCTCAAACTTCTGAGTCCGTTGCTCTAACTTTTACGAAACACTAAAAAAAAATTCAGAAATTTCTTCTTCCATCCAGGTCACCGCGGCAGCAATAACCTGCGCGTCGCATGAAAAATAGCGACTTTTCAATTGTTTATTTAGTCCATGGAACAGGTGGTAGTCTGACGGGGCCAAATAGGGGGTTAGGGTTAGTGATCAAGACACTGGAAGGCCAGGTAGGCCAGTTCATTCTGGAGTGCAAGTGCCTGGTTTGTCGGGGCATAGTCGTGCGAGAACAAGACCCCCTTAGTGTACTTCCCGTGGTCTTTGTGCTTAAAAATGTCTTTCTATTGCACCTGCATAGATGGGTAATACTCAGCGTTGATAGTTTGGCACTTTGGAAAATAAACAATGAGGAGTATGCCCTCTTGATCCAAACAATGTAGGCGAGAAATTTTCGAGCATATTTTTGCAAACTGAAATTTTTTGGGGTACAGAATTAGCCGCTATGCCGCCACTACACTGATTGTTGCTTTATCTCCGAGTCATAGAAATATAATTAGGTTCCTTCCACGGTCACCAATTGCGACAGGAAATCATTACGGTCGCGATGAAAAAATTTCAAAATTTGCTCAGACGACTGGCAAACTTTGACGTTTAAGGTCCCCGTTCAGGCATTTTGGGACCCGCTTTGCGGAGAGCTTCCGCATGAACAAATCTTCATGAATGATGGACCCAACCCGTTCACGTAAGATGCCCAGTTGCTTAGCTATTGATTTAGTGGAAATCAGGATGTCTTACAAAATTAGCTCGTTAATTTGATCAATAAACTACGGGGTGGTCACTGTTTTGGTTCCTCACGGAAAAGGCGCAACATAGGTGAAAAAACCACAACGTTTAAACTAAGTCAACCATTTTTTGACATGGGCATACAGTAGTGTATGTTCTCTAATTTTTCTGGCAGAATTGCGTGAATTTTCTTTGGCGCTTTTCAGGGGAAAAGAATATTTTATGAAAGTTCGCGTCACGATGTTGTTGAAATCGCGAGCGTCGCGTGACATGCTTCCTTTCAGAATCTGTAACAAGAAAAGACTTGTAATTCGGCACTTGAAAGGAACCATCTTTCAAACGACGCTATCGATTCCGACCTACGACTTGGGAAGTACGTCGGGCTAAGGACTTTTCACCACCACATCGTACGTGTTGTGGGTTTGTGTGTTTGTGTGTGTGTGTGTGTGTGTTCGTGTGTATGTGTGTATGTGTGTGTGTGTGTGTGTGTACGCTGGCGCGCGCGTATAAATTGTATGTTTCTGGAATCTAATCCCCGTGGAAATGAAAACTTCTGTACAAGACACGCGCAAACCACCTCGTGTAGTGACGGAAAAGAATATCTTTACCAGGTTACAGATGGCAGAGAGTGTCGTTAATCACCCACACTTACATAACGACGAGATTAAAAAAATGACAAAGTTATAACTTTACTCCTCTTGTATGATTTCATGTCGTCGAATTTGATGAAGTTATTTAAAGAAGTTGTCTAAATTAAATTTGTAAATAATTTGATTACACAAATTTTTATCCTTAACATTGGGATTTCATTAAACAGCTCTTGCAACTTGCAAAATTCGCGATAAATTTTCAGAAACATTGAGAGAACTGCAGAAGAGAAAATTATAAGTAATTACTTATATATAGGAAGTTGTTAAAATCATTTGTTTAATTATTAAGTATACAACAATATACACTTGACTTGCCAAATCTAAGACTTAAATACGGAATATCGTAAAGACCAAATATTTTTAAAATAGCAGAAATTCTAATTTAATAAATTTTCTCCAACAAAAATTAATTACGAACACTTGACAATGTATAGAAAATGAAACCAATTTTAACACGTCATAAATCACTGGTTCCAAAATCTCCTATTAATGAAATGTGTTTCAATATATAAACGTGCTTATTTAACATAAAATTGAGTAACTGGGGCAATCATTGTTTGATTTTTAAATATGTACTTAGAAATTAATAAAGCAAACGAAGATTACCAATTTATGTAAATGAAAAGCCATTATTCTTCAACTGTTCTACACCGTATCTTTAAGCAATATTCTCCTTCGGAAAGTCGCCTTTCAACAGTTGAAACTGTGCCACATACCACAAGGCTTGTATCACGAACTTCAATGCTTGCATTTCCCTTCATTCACACCACTTACAACTAAACACTGCGACCGAAACATGCTCACAGTTGCATAAATTATTGACTATTTTATTGTTTCGTACCCCGTTGCCAAGTAACTTCGAATAAATATCATTTGTCACTGTTCCAAACTCGTGACCCCCAAATTAACAATTCCTAGAGAGACCGAATACAGGAAGATTTTTTCTACCTAATGTGTGTAAAGTGCGCAGTTCTAATAACTGCTGCAGCAGTTTGTTAAATTGTTGCCATGGAACGTCGAATGATCTTACTTTATGGTCTTTCGAATTCATACTAAAGGCAAGATTTATTGTCAAATTTTCATATAGCTTTTAAAAAGAAAATCATGCCAGTCCTTTGTTGAAAGTTGTTGCCCGGACGAAATGGAACGAAAGAAATGCCTGGCAATTGGCTGAGTATTGTAGTTTAGCCAAGTTTCTTTCAGTGACTTCGCTACAACCATTTTTATATTTTTTGCAGTACAAACCACACACACACACAAAATATTTTACAATGTCAGATACCTAAAAAAAATTATAAGGGTCCGATTTACAATGCAAAATATTGCGTTTTCAAAATACCTTAAGCCACGTAATTCTTGTGTATCTGACTGTCAGATATAAAGGAGCGTCCGTGTGACTAATAGAGCAACATTTGTGTCATTTCACAAACAACATTGAGTCGTTTTTAATGTAACAATAAAAGCAGTATTTTTTTTAAATTTGTGTAAACAGAGAAATTTATTGTAATTATCATTAAAATTTTACACTTCATTCATTCAAACATTCTTCTAAAATATATTTGAATTCAATTCTTATACGAAGAATGTAGACAGAATAAGTTACAAATTCTCGTTTGCAATTTGATATCATACTGAAAAACAGGAAACTATTTCTTCAAATTCTTCTAATTTTTGTTTTTATTTTGTGTGTTTAGTTTTAATATAACGAATCACGCTGTGTTATGGTCCAATCCATAACAAATGTTCAGTTGAAACAACTTATATCCCTAATCGGACAAACGTTATAGAAAATTAAAATATTTTTCCTAAAAAAATTACATCCTAGATTAAATGTATTAGATTAAGAAATTAAATCATATTCGACTGAAATATTATTAATTTTTCTGGTGTATTTAGATTTACATTTATATAAACAAACATAAAAGACACAATAAACGCATCGAAGTTTGACAGTTTTTTCTCCATAATAAATAAATTAAAGTTTTCATGGTTTTTTGTACTAACAATAAGACATAATTAGCTCTATAATGCAGGTTCCATTGCTTTGATTGGGGCAATAGTAGTAATTCATTTTGAGCCCACCATAAGAAATCATAGAATTTTCTACTCCCATGAGAATTAATAATTTCAAAAATGAACTGCATTGGAAATAACTACATAATATACAAAAAAATATATTCTTATGCAGTATGAATGCTACAAATAAGCACAGTTTACAAGACGAGTATCCACAATTTCATGTTTTATAAAATTACCTTCCGTTCTTATGGTTTTTAACATTTCTTGTTTTGTGCGTAATTTATGGTGAATTAGAATGGCTCATTTTATAGTCGAGAGGCACATATATGAAAATATATTTCAGAATTACGTGCAGCTGAAGTAATTGAGTATTCTTTTACAAAGTTCATATAATCTGCCAAATTACACGGGCCTGTCGTCCTGACCACGAACAACAGCACTGTTATCACCACGACCCGAAGGTAAAACCAGAGGCTGCTACTGCGGTTGTTGAGCTCCTGATAATTTGCGTTAGGACGCCCGAAACATGTTGAGCTGTAAATAAACGTCTGGATAATAAATTAGATAAATTGTTGCATCTAGGTGGTGATTTATTTGAATTGTATGATGATGCACGATCTTACAAACTTCAAACCCAATATATTGTTTTTAAAGGAAGGTCTTTTGAAAGCGGAGTTTCTGGTACACGGCACAATACTTAGCGATTTGTTGCGGTGAAATTTCTGCGGACGAAACGAACAGGAAGTGGTTGGGTTGGTTTTTGTTAGAAAAAACATGTAAGTGTATATATATAAATATATATACATATATATATACATAACAATTTAATTATGAACGTACAAAATATATTGCAATAAATGTATGAAATTAAAATTTGATTGGAAAGCTTCTAAAACTCTCATATTAAACCTTAAATGAAATTCCAGAATATTTTAACATTTTGTAAACTTTACAAAGCACTAAACAACATGTGTCTACTTCAGGTTTCGTGTTTGTATTTTCTTGTAATATGAAAATTATTATCTTAAAATAAACTAAGGAGGAAACCTACTCAACCCATAATGAACATCAGGTCTACGTATAATTTGTCGCGTAAATGAAATTTGAAAAAATAAAAAAAATGGAAATACTGCAATCAGTAGTATTCGTAAGATACAACCAGTGTTACATTTTATATGCTTAAGTCTACCAAAAGTATGACCATCAGAAAATGGTTCACAATTACTAACAGATTAATAATACGTAAGTAAGAATTTCAGCAGTACTCTTTATTCATTGATTTCGATAAAAGAACAAAGGATATCTTAACGTAAAAGGTTATTTTATTTGTAACTTTATAACCTACAGAATATGAGGAAATTAAGTTTTCAAAATTTGGTAATTTATTTGTGTTATTTGTGTATTAAACTTAGTAGACCATATCCTGTTGTGTTAGGGCTAAACTGAAAAAAAAAAATATTTCAATTTGGAAATAACTTACATTCTCAATCAGACACCTCTGAACGAGAATAGAAATTGTTTAAAAAAATTACATTCTCTATTAGATGTATCTCGTTGAGAATTTACGTTGTTATCGACAGAACGATTATTAATTTTTATTGTGTATTCAGATTTATGTTTACGTAAACAAGCAAGAAAGATACAATGAACGCTTGGAATTTTGACTGTTTCCCGACCATAATATATAAACTAGAGATTCGACGGCCTTTTGGTCTAACAATAAGACGTAACTTTCTTTACAAAAGAATGTTCCACTATTGTAATTGGGAAAAAAATTTTAATTTATTTCGAGACCTCCCTAAGGGGATAATAGACCTTACCTCCCACATGAAAATCAATATTTTCCACCATGATTTTCATTGGAAATAAATGAAAAATATATCAAATAATTTTGCTCTAAGGCAGTAGGAATGCAGTAAACACGTAACATTTTTATAGACATATGTTTAATATTTCATATTTTCAAAAAATTACCTACCATGTTCATATTTTTATATTTTTCCATTTGCACCTAACTTTTAGGGAAATAGAACTTCTAACATTAAAAAACAGTGGAAAAAGTACTTACATTAAAAATACCTTACAGAATTACATGCAGTTCAAGTAATATATTCCCCTGCATATTTCTTATAGTTGATCATTATACAGGATCCCACGCCCCAGAATGCATTATTGTTAATAACTAAAGGAAAACCTATAATCTCAAAACAATTTACCATTACTTTAAGGAGATATAAGGACAGCCTTTTAAACCATATTACTGTTTATGTGTAGAGGGCTTGTATACTAACAATAAGACATAATGAAATCTACAAAAACATTTTTAATACTGTAACACTCAACTCTCAATTTGCCCCTCTCTGTCTCGTCTTCCTGCACGGTGTAACTGACGGCGGTCTTCGGTATGTCTTCCTCCACCCGCAAATTGTGTTCTTTACAGTTACCATTTTCATCTCTAAATTTATCCAAAACTCAGAATTTATTTAACTGCTTCCAGAGCAATTTCATATCTGTAGCCTGTGAGTGTCTGTATGTGTGTTTGCATTGCATTGCATTGCATTGCATTGCAGCTATGTTTCAAAAACGCAACTTTGATCTCTTGTGTCTGTCGTGCCAATTATGAATTATGTATAATGTTTTTGGAATTCAAATCTTTAACACAACACCTAATTCTAAACCTACTCACAGTGGTCACGTGAAGTGTCAGCAAGGCATGCGCATGCACGAACGCCAAAGCAAAGTGGGACAGAAGTAATGTCCAATTGATTTCATACAATTTAGTTTAATTTTGCAGTTAGTTAAATAATTTTAGTCCTCAGTGACTTTTTCGTTCCATTAGCAGAACTAATATAGGGCGAAGGAAAAATTTGAATTTTACTGAGCGGACGGCAAATTGATTTGTTATACTTTATGTCCAGTTCATCATATTATCTTTATCATCTCAGGTAAGTTTAGATATCCCAAATTATTTCTTCCTTTCATAGATTTAAACTTAAATTTTGTGTTTATTTTAAATTTCTCACGTGTGTTTCTCTTGTCTCATCTGTCCCACTGTCTTTCAGTTCACCTCCCACCAACATTCAGTAACCAGTACAAATAATGCAAATCTCTCTGTGTAATTTCGTTCATCCTTCTGTTACTCCTTGCTTCTTCAGACGAAATATCACCCAACCTCCTGTTGTAGCACAATGTTTCCATCTTTAGACCTGTGAAACAAAAACACCCTCCAACGAACACACTTAATTCTGTGCAACCGAAACTGTTTATTCACATCACCGACCTGCTTTCTGTGAAATCTGGGACTTTGTTTGATAAACTGTATAAGATATGAAGTGTTTTAAATATTTAATAATAATTTAATAATATATGGCCTTAGAACCAGTGTTTATTGATGGTATGTGTGTGTGTGCGTGCGTGCGTGCGAGCGCGGTTACACTTATACTTGACAGTCTTTTTGCTGCAAATACGGAATTATTTAGGATTAAGTCTTGGCAGTAGGTCACTTTAAGTTACGCCAATCTCCTTGTCTCTGTGGGATGCATAATGAAGGAAATGCGGTCGACAATGCACGGATTTTATTGTATCGATCGTGACAGCAGCTACATTTTTTGGCTATGTAAAATTGCCATCATCAGACTGTTAATATCAGAAGTGTAAGAACTAGAATTGTACAGATGCAGGATTTTTATGCATTTTATATTACTACGTTTTACGCTGCTACTCTAGAGGGTGATTGGTTGCCAGCACCACGCTGCGGCCGCTTTACCTTTGGGAAATTTTCGGCACCCATTGTACAGGGGGATTTATTCCGAAATTCGGGACAGAATATACATCCAATTTCCCGAGTTAATATTTTGCAAATTGAACTTTATTTACGAAGGCGAATCCATACCCTTTCTCTTCTTACGTATGTGGCTAAATAGAAGGGAACTGGAGTATAAGAAAATAGCATTAAAGTTCCAACTTAACTGTCAATATCACAGTGCGTACCGCTGAACAACAACACAGCCAATTGTGCATTTATACTGTATTGTGTTGCGTATTACGTGAAGACCACTAAACTGTCATATGAGTGTTATTATCTAAGGGTACTGTGACACAGACAATTAACATTTTCACAGCACAAATATGACATAAGCACATATTACGTAACAAATTAAAAATATTTTGTACCTGAAATTATTTCAGATTAAAATTTTACTGACCCAGTATTTGAATATAATTTGAACACACGCGTGTTGTTTTCTCCAAAACTCCGAAGAATGAGATTCGTTTTAGCATATGAAAGATCTTACTGTCATATTGAAAGGACAGACTGATACAATCGTTACTGGATTTGCATTAAGTAGATAGGATTTAATACAGGAATCAAATGTTAACAATTTTTGTAAAATAAAAGCAACTATTCATCTAATGGTCGATCCTGCAGATGTAAGCAATATTCCCCTGTGGAACGTCGCTTTTACCAGTTGAAACTGTGCCGTATCCTAAAAGGCTTGGATCAGGAACTTCAAAATTTGTCTTTCGCTTCTTTCTCATCGCTTACAACTAAACACGTCTACCAAAACATGGGCACAGTTTAACCAATAATTGATTTATTTGTATGTTTGTTAGCCTGTTGCCATGTAACTTCGAAGAATATAAATTGTAACTGTCACTCTCAAACAGTCGTGTCCTCCAAATTATCAAATGATAGAAGACCGAATTCAGTCCTATTTGTAGAATCTGCTGTGTGTGAATTTCGCAGGTCAAACAGCGGCTGCAAAGGTTTGTGAAATTGTGACATGGAACGTCGAATTATGTTGATTTATGTAGGGTCGAATGCATAAGAAACGGCAGATAATATGTGAGATCTGCATAAAGGTTTTAGAGAGAAAAAGACGTTCTTATCTTTTGATGCAAGCGTTTGAACTGATAAAATGGCATTTAAAAACTGTCTGGCAAGTGGCTGAATTGTGTAGTTCAGCCACGTTTCTTTCTCTGATTTCGTTCCAGCCATATTTCTCTATTCCCTGCAGTGAAAATCACCCTCAGACAATGAATATTTTACAATTACATATACTTAAAATGAGGGTAAAAGTACACTGTGCAATGCAATAGGTAACGTCTGTCAAATCCTATAAGCAACAGAAAATTAGTGTATCAAACTGTCAGATTTGAGGGAAGCGCCCAGGTAACAAATAGAGCAGTGTAAGTGTTATTTGAAAAGCAACATTTTCTTATTTTAACATAAAGTAGAACACACATTTGTTATTTACTTAGTGAAATCTGAGGCCTCTCTTCTAAGTACTCAGTAAAACTGTATGGTTATTTTATTCTTTCATAATTTTGTTTAAAATATCGTTTGATTAAAATCATATATGATGCTTTGTCCAACTGTTCTGAATAAAATAGCATAAATCCACGAATACTGTGCTTAAATGAAGGTCTTTAGAAAGGGGGGGGGGTGGTCTAGTGCACTCTACAATATTTACTGTTGTGTTACAGTGACGTTGCTGCATAATAAACCTACAGGGAGCAGTAGGGTGTGCTTTTGTTGGAAAGAAAATATATTTAAGAATTTGATAATGAAAGCATAATAAATAACTTTGTAAATCTATACACTTAACCCTTAGGAGACTAATGTCATATATATATGGAGCACCCATTCTTGATGTTTCTAGATCACACACAACGACGCAGCACAGTCGGTAGGACTCCTCTGGACGAGTGATCAGCTCGTCGCAG
>Ga0268261_10000579_pt1 | contig 23344 bp, 22 predicted proteins | sample TergutNc150P1_FD_190353 | JGI IMG/M metagenome (GOLD analysis project Ga0268261, IMG submission 190353) | Nasutitermes corniger P1 segment gut microbial community from laboratory colony in Florida, USA - Nc150 P1 (SPAdes) (version 2) | ecosystem: Host-associated > Arthropoda: Insects >...
GACTAAACTACAAGCTGAGAACTATCCTACCCAAGCAATATGCAGAAATTCTGGAATCATATTTAGCAGAGAGATTCTTTAGGATTAAGCAAGGAGATGCTTATTTTTAACTTAAGGAAATAAAAGCAGGAGTGCCACAAGGAAGTATTTTAGGTCCAGTCATATACCTGCTGTAAGCTAGTGACCTCCCAGTATTAGAGAGTAGCGCTGTAGCTACCTTCGCTGATGACACTGCGATATTAGCAATAGGCAGCAGCAATGAGGAATCCACAGATAAATTACAAACAGCCATAAACCAATTACAAAAAAGGATAAAAAGTGGCTCATCCAGCTTAACCAATCTAAATCAGTTCATATTAAGTTTACGAACAGATGCTTTGAACACATCCCAATAACCATTAATAATCGGAAAGTACCGTATGGCAACGAAATATCTGGGCATGACCTTAGACCAAAGCTTCGATGGAAAGCCCATGTCAAAAAGAAACGAGAGGAACTGGACCTAGTATACAAAAAATTGTATTGGTTAATAGGAAGGAACTCCTCGCTGTCCCTTCATAACAAACTCATCATATACAAACAAATCCTAAAACCCGTTTAGACATACGGCATTCAAATCTGGGGTTGCATCAAAGTAATATAGACATTAAACAGGGATTCCAGAACAAAGTACTCAGGCACATGGTCAATGCACCCTGGAACAATTGAAACAATGACCTCCACAGAGACCTGCAAGTGAATGTGTCTAGCGAAATCCGGAGGTTTGCACAAAAGCAAGAAGAAAGATTCCACCATCCTGAGAACGTTGAGGCCATACAGCTCCTGGACAACACGTGCATAGTTCGCAGACTCCAGAGGAAAGAGACCTTTTGATCTAATTTAAGTGATAGCGTAAATGCAGAGTCAGTGACAGGCTAGTGTGTTAATGAAAAGCAGAGACAGTGCTCAGCGTAAGTATTAGTGTAAGAGCAGAGACAGTGCTAGTGTAAGTACACAACAAAAACGTGTACACATTATTGTAGCAGAGACAGAGAGACGCTAATGGGTGAACTGTTAGGTTTAGTGCAAGATTAATAATTTAGGATAGAATAAAATTGCTCGTTCGTCCCTGTGACTAGATTGTAATGGCATAAAGCACTGAAAAGACTTTATACATAAAAAAAATCTCTCCCCTGAGATTGCAACATCTATTAACATACATGTTCTCTTTTCATTATCACGAATTATAATGTCTGGTTTGTTGTTATTTGTTGCTGTTTATTATTATTATTATTATTATTATTAATCATCGCCATCCTTCTGTTTCGTCTTGGATAGCGTTTTACCAACATTATTCACGTCTGAGTAATACGAGATGGCGGCGATCTGTCTACCACTACAGCAGAACACAGAAAAACTCATACAAAAATCATCGTCTCTGGCAAAATTCAAACAAGCAGTCCGAGGTCTTACGTGGTAATACATCGCGCGGCTACACGGTTTGGTGGAGTATTAATGTGGAAGTTTATAGAAGTTATTTCTATTTCGTGCTTGTTAAGACGACGTACATCACTGACTTGTGTATCTCTTAAGATATGAATAACCCAAGCGGCAGGAAACTGATCTGGTATGCGAGAAGCGTTGCCTCCCCATTCATCATCCCCAGCGCGACGTCTCATGCCATGCGCAGCATGTAGAGCATTCAGACAGCGCTGTCTATGACGTGAATTGAAACATGCTTTCTGAAATGCACTGCATCCAAAATAGACTACATTATGATTAGTTCAATTAATGAGATGGAAACAAAACAAGTTAGGTTATTGCTGTGTTCCAGGCTGTAATGGCGTACAGCCCGGTACAAAGGCACTGACAATCCCAAGGGACCTTCAGTCTCCATGTTAACGGTACAGATGTACGACCTTCGGGTCCACTGAGGCACTTTGGTTCGGCCAAGTGAGAATTCTTACCTGGTGCATCGAGACACATCCCGCAACCCTGTGCCGTCCATTACCCCTTCGCATTTCCTCGTCTGAAATTCCTCACACCCAATTTCTCCGGCCCAAAATATTCCTACATTTCTTCTCAGCAAGATGCGGACTAGCGTAGTCAGTATAGTTCGTACGGGCCGGGTTCGAATCTCGTCAAGTTAGAAGAAATTGTTCTCCTCCCTACAACGTGCACACCTATTAGAGTGGGTCTGGAGGTTGTAGAGAAGAGAAATATTTCTTGTCCCTAACGAGAATCAACCACGGAATCCTCGGTCATCTAGCCCGTAGCCTAGTCACGATACCGACTGAGCTAGCCCTGCTGCCCGGCATGTACAGATATTCATTGATTTAGTAGTCTGTCTTACAAGTCCAAAGCCTCTTCCAAAGCGAGCTCTCCACATAGTGCGATCCAGAGCTTTCTCCTTCAAATCGGAGTATGCTGTCCTTTCCTTATGGTCATCCAATAGCTTCCTACGTCTTCTTCAGATTAAAAATTTATACCAGAAAAAAGATAAAAAATTCAAAATTTATTTGTTTCAAAAAAGTGTGAAGCCAATGTCAGGAGTCAAAATGCCAAGTTCTATACGAAGTCCTGGCCCGAACACTGCAAAGCTCCGGCCGGTTTCCTAAAAGTTGAAAGGCGGCTACGAACACATCAGCCGGGATTTTATTTCCGGCAGGGGGTCATTCACGTTACTGACCTCTCACCGCCATACACCCAAATTGTTCAGCAACAACACGGGCTGTAACACCAGGGAATGACACAGCTCACCGCTTTATGTCGAACGGCGTCCGCAATAACAAACATATTCGACACCTACTTTCAGAACGCGTTTCTTGGTCTTGTTGCTCAGTGTGTTTCCAATACTTGTTTATATATTGCGTCAAAAATGAGAGTTTCAATTTTGACTTAGATAAAACTATTTGTAACTTCCTTAAATTTTGTCATACATTTCAGAACCAATACATCAAGAAAACGTTTTGAATATTTCATTTAGCGCTTTATTCAACAATGCCGCCAGTTGATGAAGAATGCACAGAATGGTACAGTAGAATGACAGTCAGTACTGAATTGGGAGGGACGTGGAAAAAAACAGTAGTGTTCACATTTGAGATAATATGCGTGTATTTGTCTGGATATAGCGTGGATATTCATAGGCAGCCTGTCAGGACAGTCGTCCTTATCGAGAACTAAATCAGACAAATCCTGAATGCCAGTCAGAAGCTTTACCGACTCTGCCAACTTGTTCCGTAAGTAACTATTAAACACTATTGCTTTACGGCTTGTCCATCAACAATGTGACAAAAATGATAATTTAGGAACCTGTACTGCTTAAAACACAGCATTTTAAATTGTACGTACGTCGTTATATACAGGTTCCTTGTTTTATTAGACAAATATCATTTTTTATTTCCTGTCGACTCGCCTTCGTACGACCGCAGTCCATTCATTCGACCGCAGAAGCGCGGCGGGAAAGTGACGGAAAGTGATGAACATTTGTCAAAGAAAATGAAGACCCTGTGACAAGCCGGCCATGTAGTTGCATGTATTTTAGGCTTTAATCAGATAATTGACCCTCATAAAACTAGGGAATATGTTCTCACAGAACTAAATAGCATATTAACAGTGTGATCTTCTTTTTGTGACGTGGTAGAACGTGGAGATAGTGGCAGCAGGTTCCTCCGAAACACTAGCAACCATAGACATACACTACGGCGTCACGCCACACACATAGCATTCTTAGGGAGTGTCTGAGACAGATACAAAGCAAACACGTATTTAATCGACGGTTTTTGTTTCGACACTCAATACCACATGTTATCGAATTTCGTTCAGTAATTCTGAAGAGAAAACATGCAGCTGGAGAGTCTCGAATTACTGATTTTGCGCTACTTCTCTACAATTTATACAAATAAAATTAAACACTGGCAGCAGTGACAATCAGACAATAACACACACAAGCACACGTGCTCGCTCCGCAACTTAACCATTACATCGTACAGCAATGTTCAAATACCCACCTGGAGTTTATTTCGCCTTAATTAGCGCCAATGCACAAGCCGAGAGAAGAAAGTTTGGAATCCACAAGAGGTGAACATAATTCTGATTCCCTCTCCGGCTCAAGTCAGGTTCTTAAAACTTTCTTTTACGAGTTTCCAAGGCCCTAAAAGTTAACCGCTTAGTACAGGATCACCGTTCAGAATACATCAAACAACGATCTCTGCTGCCCTTTGAATCAAGCTTTGAAATCATTCAGACTGTAGGCTTCCACTTAAGTCACTACTGCCGCCCAAGAACTTCACAGTTCCCCTCACCATCTTAGAGCATCAAAGCAATCGCTGCGACTTTTTTTGAGATGTTACACTTTCTCAACCACCAAAATCGCAAAATGTAAAGAAACGGCACACTGCTTCACTGACAGACAGCCGTACACTGAAACGTCACACTGAACAGTGTAACTACACTGTGGCTGTCAGTTCCCAAATCCTAAATTTTATCCTTTTTTTTTGCTCTGGCGTTGCGACCCAACGCGGGTCATGGCGTCCTCATTCTTGAGGTTTCTAGATCACACACAATGACGCACCACAGTCGGTAGGTCTTCTCTCGACAAGTGATCTGCTCGTCGCAGAGACCTCTACCTGACAATACACAACACTCACAACAGAAAAACCTCCATGCCCCCGGTGGGATTCGAACCCACGATCTCAGAAGGACAGCGGCCGCAGACCTACGCCTTAGACCGCGCGGGCACTGAGACCGGCTCTGGATGCGGCTGATCAAATTAAATCCTAAACTTTTCTTGTGGTGAACAAAGTGACATTCTTCTCTGGGTACTACGATAATTCCCTGTAAGTATCATTAAACTAATGCTGTGCAGTGAGGACATCTGATAATTCTCGTCACAGTGGTCGAGAGTTTTTGAGTGTAAGGAAGCAGAATGAATGTAAAAAGTAGGGGGGTGGCTAGGTAGCAAAATTCGCTCCATTTACTACAAACATAAAAAATTAAATACTCAGAAGGTTCCCCAGGCATTGTGCGCTCGTCCGTATGATAATGAAGAGTTGGAAATACGGTACAGCGTGAAATGACAAACGTGAGGTGATGGAATGATAAATTTGCAGAAGAAAGAAGAAGCTGATCGGTAAGTGTATTTAGGCTGAATTTGGACTCCGTATATGGAAGGCTGATTTATGTACTATTTCGATAACACCGACAGGACTACATTTGGGGTAAGCCGGGATAGCGCAGTCGGTATAGCGGCTTGCTACGGGCTGGACGGTCCGGGGATCGAATTCCGGTGGAGGCGAGATTTGCTACGCCCTTCTAGACCGGCTCTTGGGCCCATCCAGCCTCCTACACAGTGGATATTGGGCCTCTTTCACGTGGGTAAAGCGGCCGGGGAGTTGTGTTGACCACCCACCACATCAAGAGCTGAGGTTAAAGAAAAATCAGAGCTATACTTCTCCCCTTTGCGCATAACATGTTCTGGGACGAACTTGACTAAATTTGTGCTGAAAGTTTTACTTTAAGACTTTAAACCCCGAGTTAAATCCCATCTGCCATCTGCTACCATTATTAGGAGCTCACCATATTCTCCACGTCAGCAGGATAAGGGTTAATGCTGGAAGGGCCCCATGAAATGCATGCAGTGCTCTGTCGAAGACGGGTGCATATTAAACGCTTGTTATACTATCAGGAAAAGTATGGAAAAACTTTATGAAGTTAACGCCAAGTTCAGGTACGTAATACATAAGTTCAGTGCTGCCTCAAAGAAAACACGCACCACCACCGCTACAAAGACCAACAGCTCAATACCATGTACGTGAATTATCGACTTGCTGTATATTCTGAGAATTATAAGAAATCCAAAGATGCATTCTGTAGCAAAATGAAGAGCTTAATGTTAAAGCCGACGATAAATCACAGTGCTTTTAAGATTTCCAAGTTTCTGTGTACGATGTGAATTACAATGTGGCCTACAGTAATTATTGTACCCTGAAGCCTGTAAGCACACTGGAAGCAAAGTAAATGTTAACCGCAGGTCTCTGAGTTCTGGAACAGGCATCACAACTTCTGTGTATACATATCGGATAGGAACCACACCTCTAGCCACAGAAAACACACGGCTTACTGCACAACAGCTGGGCATGAACGGTAAAACATGCCTTGAAAGTGATCATATTTTAGGTAGCAGTTTGATTGAAGCGCATGTGTTCATTATATGTGACAATGATTCATCATTAATAGCCGCCATAACAAAAAATGTCAGGCATTTTCCAATCCAGTACTACCATCTGTAATGTACAACATACCAAATACTTGTTTTCAAATACCTATCTAATGAAACGTGAGTAGTAAACAGGTCACTTGGGCAAGCTTCGACCTTTGTACCTTGCAGTTAAGCCCTCTGTGCCACCGTGAAGAAGGCATTGAAGAAGGTAGTCGAAACATGTATTTGAGGATGGTGTAGTTGAGCCCCTTGTACCGCAGTGACGAAGGCATCGCAGAAGGTGGTTGAAACATGTATTTTTGTGTTGTGTAGTTAGGCCCTGAGGCGGATGTAGGCTATGGCCTCTATACCCCTTAACCTAAGACATTGTAGTGATTAGGCCATCGGAGCGAGCTGCTCAGTCCAGCCTGCATGTTAACCTAATACATTGTAGTGATTGGAAATGGTTATGTTTTAATAATATCGTACGATATAATAGTGCTACCTCACAAATTGGTATAGTTATCTAAACGTGAAGGAGGAAAGGTTGCCTGCGAGTGTCTGTCCTCGACTGAGGATAGAGGTTACGTGATAGTGACATAGCAGGGATGTAATAAGAAAGACGTGACAAGGTGGTATGGTGAATTAGTGGTATGAAAGTAAGTAAGGTAATGGAATGTACGTGAAGGGTATTATGTGTCGTTTGGATAGCCCTGCACATGCCATAATTTGGGAAGTGTGGAACTATGCAAGTTGTAACAAGAGATATTTGCGCAAACCGAGATATGTGTGCGCGTGATAGCTGAACATGGTCTATCACGTTGCTTAACGAGATGTGAAGAAATCAAGTTAGTCAGCTTGATGAGATGAACAAATTGCGAGGAATTGAGTTGTGCAAACCTGATGTTTCATTTTGAAAATTATGGAGTCAGTGGAAAATGGACTGTTTGCCATGTAACGTATGTACGGAAAAACAAAACGTCTGCAGGATAGTTAGGGCTTAGGCTTGCTGACACGTGTAGACCAGTCAGCGGTTTAAGTGCAGAAGTAATGAAATTTGTCATATAAAAGCGCGCTGGATGGCAGCCTCGGTATCTTCATTGGAAGACAGCTTCGCCTGCTCTTATTCTTACTGCTTTCAAGAATTCGTATCTTCAATTACCTTCAGCTACATCAACTGATAATCGGTAAATGAATCACTTTATTACTATTCTGCATGAGATTTAAGAATCAGTTTGAAATGCTAAAAGTGAAACAGAGCACGGTAAATGAGTGATTAGGGATCTGGGGTCTCCTTACATACTAAGAGAATAAGACAGATAATCTGGTATTTCTTTTTTATTAACGGTAGGTTACAGAGGTGTAGTCTATGTGTCTACAGTGTCGAATCCTAGAGGGTGGAATCTGTCTTTACGGTATTTCAGACATTCACGGTAAAACGCAGGTCCTTTGACAAATCGGACGTAGACACAGAACGGGGACCAGTATCCATGTTCGTGAAATGCTTTATCTTCAGGAAGGCAGTCCTGAAGTCCTGTTCCGCAGTGGAAACACACCGTTTACTTGCTACAACCTGTTACAGACCAGAACGGGAATAATAAAAACCTGCCCCATATCGTGTTAGCTAAAGGAAACGATTAAAAAGCAGTTAACTCACCGGCGTAGAAAAATCCTGCCTCAGCTAACGAAACGGGTGTAGGACTCGTCTCCGGCCAAACGACGTTCTCGAATGAACGTACACGGTCGATGAGTGCACAATATTCGGAGTGTTTTGGTCCCTGCCATATATTTACAACCTGTTTCAGTACAAAATGTTCCTGTAGTGCACGGTTTAGGTATTCTTTTCCCACGGTGCCTGGACCCACATAAACAGACAGTACAGAAGCCTCCTCAGGCACGGTGTTTGAATCGGAACTGTTTTCCACGATTAAGTACTTCTAAATGAATTCAAGTGTCTTTTATAGTAGTGTGTAAGGCGTAAATCAGAGCTCTCTGTTGGTAGGAAATTAATAAACTAACTACAAAGTAACATGAATGTTTGTATTAGTGTTAATGCTTTTAGTTCTTCGTACAGCTGAGGTTACTGAATTTGCTCGCTGTAGTGGGGTTGTGGGTCGATAAATTCACTAGAAGCCATGGCCGATATCGAATATGTCATGACATCCATCACAGCTCCGCTGTATCTAGCCAGCTGATTCGATACTATATTCATGATAGAATTTAGGTATTGTAGTTCCGACAGCTTGAAGACGAAATGATTGTTATGTTTGCCGAGACCTAGATGCATCCAGGCGGTCTTGTACGAGCCTCCAGTACTTATCCAGAAACTGTCATGGACGCCTGTAGTATAATAGTCATCAGCACGTAGGGCCCCATTTAGACTGGGTAGGTGTTCAGTCAGCGTACTAAACTGTTGCTCTGTTAGTCTGAGATGGGCGGCTTTAGCTGTTCCAAATTCTACGTGAGCTGTATATCCATGCGCCGGGTAGAGCGCCACAGAGACACTTGTTGCGGTCCTCATTCAGAAAAAAATACACGGCAAAGCAGTGCTCCGTTAGGATCGAAAGTGAGACTGATTCCCTCTATGGGGAGCGAGCAGATGTTAGGCGCAGTGGAATCACGTTTAGGCAGTATCATGCCTCGGGGCTCGTCGATATTTTCCTCGTACAGGACACTGCGACGTTTTCGTGCTGACATGGCTAGGTAGAGTGATACGTAGCTAGCAGTTCATTCGTGTTTTATGCAACTGAAACAGACGTGGGATATGACGTCATTGCAGTTCTAGCCCAGAATTAAGAATGGCTGTATAGCGGGAATTATTTTTGGGACATTTCACGCATTCTTTATCCTGTATGTGATGCTTCAACCATCTGTAAAGAGAAAGGGCGTTACGGGCCGCACAATTCTTGTCGGGAACTTGTGACAGGGCAGACTGCACCCAGTAGTCAATCTGAAGCTATTGCGTGAACGGCAACCAAACGTGTATAAATTCTGAGCTGATCGACCCAGTAAGTCGGAGAGAAACTTGCATTTAGCAGCGCCTTTAGCGTATAGATGGGCAAAGTTGGCCGTGGCTTCTGTCAAGGTTAGGAATAATGATGAATAAGCAACAATTTCATCCTTCCACGAGATTCCGTTCTGGTCGCTGCTATGGGGGTCCATGGAGTAGGGGGTAGAAAACGAAATGTTTCGAGGGCATTTTCAGATGCCACAGAAACTTCCTTGATTACTTCTTCACCGTGTGCCCCCGACAAGTATTCATAATCAATAACAACCTCCATCTCGCTCTAAGTACAGTGGGAAATAATGTAATAGCGCTTGGGAACTCACCTTTTATACTTGCTGATGCAGCATTGCCCTCCACGAGGTACCCAGCGTAGAGACCCGAATTCCTGGGCGAAGAGGTTTTCTACCTGCTGATCGGCGAAACCTGGAGTAAACAGGCCGACGAATTGTTTCTCCGTGTAGCCTCTATCCATGCACAGGGCGAACAGAGAGCAATATTTACCACAGACAGTACTCGTGGGTCCTTGGAGCTGTGCGTTGTTATAATTTAGGACGGTACAATTACGTCTTAACAATGATTGGATATCTTGAATATGAGGGGATGGGCCATAGGAGTCAAAGTAGAATGCCGTGGATGACCTGGGTTCGAGACGTATAGGTAGCCAGTGTGATCCTGAGTGTGTGCATCAGTATTGACAATGACAGTACTAGGCCGAGTATAGAATGTGGTAGCAGATCTGACTGGAAAGCACCCAGAAACGATTTAACATTGTTTAGGGTACATGATATCTGAACTGTGTCCATCTTAGAAGTCTGTGGTGACGGTTCGCAAAGAATCGACGCGTACAGAATTGTCGTATTCCAGGTACAATAGGCACGTGAATGCCTCCTTTAGCGCTTTCTTAAATGTCAGTTCTATGCGTATATTGGCAGCTTCCAAGGCGGAAGTATGTCCTTCCGACGAGGACACATCAGGCGTTAGATCAAATAACAACATGAAGTACCCGTTAATATAGATATCGTGAGTTATCTAAAGTCCCGAGTTCGAATGCTGAATGCCGGAGCCTTCAAATAGACTTGTATGCCATGACAGTAATTTTCTCATGACCGGGATCAATAGTCAGGCTTTCGCTAGGGATCTCTCGGCCATTCACATACATCACGAATGTACGAAGACCGAAATGCTGAAAATTGTAGGGGTTCCTATTGATGGTGCCGAGAAAGTCATTGTTTGCTATCAGGAGTCTTTTGGGTATGCTGCCCATGACCGCCTGATCGATCGAGAGTGACTGGGGTTCCGCAGAGAACGTGAAGGTTTTCAGTTCGACTCTCGTCAGGTTATAACGCGCGAGATCGGTCTTCAGGGTCTCTTCGTGTGCTAGTGGGATCTGAGGGTTTGCCCTGATGCGCCTAACAAACAGTTTGCCATCGAGAAATTTAAAAGTAGTCTTAGAATCTGCGGCAGTATCCATCAGGTAGAAACTTGGTTTGGCTTTTGTAAACTTTATCTGCAGCTTGATGTCGGGAAGTAAGAATTTCGAAACGTTGCATATATCACTATGTATTATCCCGAACATTTCAATTTCTTTAGAGTGTTTCTGTCCGTTCCATCTGTCTATGAATCCGGTGTTTTCCGACTCTGCTTTCGTAGGGTCACAGGGCAACATATCCCCCACATCCTTATACCAGTAGCTGTTTGTTAGATGCGATATCGATGCGTCAGCACCATAAGAAATAAGTCTTTCCAAAAGAGCCCTATAGTTATAAAGGTCTTCCGACTCTTTTACATTCACGCCATTGAGGGCAAAGTTACACTGACTAAATAGCGAATGTAGAAAGTTATTCGTACAGTCAGTGTGATCCGTTGCGTCCAGGGCAGTTCCATCGGTCTTTGTTAATTTGCCTTTAATATAGAGTTTTATATCGGGGTCAACATACGTGTCGTAATCGGCGGGTATTAGAAACTCCATATGGCTCTGATCAACGGATTCAATGGGCTTGTATACCACCACATTCGTTTCGTGGATCGCGTGTTTACTGGCTTGCGAGCAAAAATATCAAATTCACTACTCACGAAAGCTAGGTCCTTCTGAGACATGGTCGTACAGTGACTGATGTAAATTAAAAAATATCCCGTTTTATAGTCCTAGACCGCTGGCGCCTTTTCCTCGGTAAGGACCGTTTAGTTTTTCCCTTTCGTTTCGCATTTCGTGCAGTGGCTGACGTTGCTCTCTTTCACTTGCGAGCGCCACTTCCACGCAACTTATCGATTATATTCTGTGTCGAGGCAGCCACATGTCTTTAGATTGTCTGTGGTCTGTATCGGAGGATTTTCTGCAATTTCTCTAATAATATTACTGCCGGTGCGTAACGCCTCACGTCCCAGAGCTTTGAGCTTTTCCTTACCCATAGATTTGGCACCGCTCCATAGAATAGGTCTAAGAGTCCTATATGGCCCTGACAGAACACTGCCCCGACCGTGTCCCTGCTGCACGGAAGGTTGAGTGCTGTAAATTGGACCTATATCTTCGCGACCACGACCTGCCTGTCGTCGGTAATACTGGACAAGGTGATCCATTGTTTAAATGACGGTCGTAGGTGATGACGTGGCGTATTTATACGCGTCGAAAATGTAGAACCGGTTTCGTAGGCACGGCACTACTCTTGAGATTGAGGGGCGTATCTTTCTGATTCGCTATCAATACACTTATGTCCTGGAAGGTACGTTTTTCGACGGGTACATACTAGAAATTCTGAAATGCGTGGTCCCAATACTTTGACGGGTGAATAAACGTCCGGAAACATCTAACATAGTCACCACCCACAAACGGCGGTGTAATCAAATCAGAATAAATCAAGGCATTTTTCTCGCCGACAATATCAACAGGTTTCAGCGTGCCGCTTTTCGGAGGACAGCTAAATTCACATTACCCGACCTCCCAATTGTCTGTCGAACCCAAGTCTATGCGCTGTGCCAACTAAATTGTAAACTCGGCGAGGCTACTAGAAGGATCGACTTTCTGTGAGGCATTGATAAATAGCGTAATGTAAAAGTGATTTCGGTACCCCATCTTTTCACTCTAAATATTCTTCACGCTAGCTGCATTTATCCAACTATCGAAGACAGGACCGTAGCTTTTCCAGCGCACGAGATACTCCCGAATGCCGCGTCTGATTCGTGTAGCCAGAATTTTATCAATCTGAAACGTAGTGCGTTTCGTGATTCGAACAGGTGTTAGCTCTTCATTAAAGGACTGCCCGTCTATTACCTACTGATTCAAATCTTCCAGTTCGTACACGGGTCGAGGTATCCTACAAATTACCTTGGTAATTCGAAACACCTCCGTGGTGTAATTCTGCTCGCCGCCTTTGACAAATTTCATTTTCTCTTTACTAATGCGCACGTGCTGTCCCACACGAAATTTTGGTTGTGCAATAGGGATCTTGCCGCGTTTCTCGTTCATCCTCTGCCATATCGTTAGAATATCAAAATCGGTTACCCGTGCTGGTGGCATGCCATTCGTACTGTGAACCGTCGCGTTGTATCCTTGCAGAAATTGCCGCGGTACGTCAATAAATCTGTACGTGTTCTTATATATGAAGTATTTGTATAATTTATCCTGGATAGTGCGGTGAGCCCTTTCGACGATTGAGCATTTGACATCGGGGTTTTTACACATCTGAAATTGAACTCCGTCGCGTCTTAACATGTCTTGAAACGACCTGTTCAAGAATTCCTTCCCTCTATCCATGCGCACCCAGACCGGACGTCTCCGTATTGGTTTCAAATATTGGAGGTCCTACAAGATGGATTGAAATGCTGTCGTGACAGCTTTACCCGTCTTACTGATTAGAGGTATGACGTGTAAGAATTTGGAAAAGACATCTACTGCAGTTAGTAGATACTTGACGCCGTCGTTATATTTGCTGAGGCCCTGGACATCTACCAGATCACATTCCCACACATCATTTATATTATTCACAGTGTAAGGGTTCCTAGGAAAACGTCTTTGCACTGCTCTGTGTAATGTGTACGTATCTTGTTTTAAAAGCCCTGACTTAATATCGGCAGGCGTTGTATTCTGCTTCTGTTTACCCGTACTGTGCCCGACAGCGATCTGTAGTTTTTGCTGAGTCGAGAAAGCAGAAGGCTTTGAAGGATCAGCCTGCTTATCATCTCTAATATTCAAACACTCTTTGCGTAATGATGCTTCAATGCCGCATTGTTTTGTCTGGGGAAACAGCTTTGCGATTACGGTTCTAAATTTGGCTCCACGGGAGACATGTATGGGAGCACTGGGTTCGTATCCCTCCAAATGAGCACTGATCAAATCCAAAATGCTCTTATATTGTTTGAGATCGTCTTCGTTGAGAAGTCTGTTATCTACCTTTTCCCGAGTAATTCCCAGATACCTCGCGTGCCTTTAAAATGCTTTTTCCTAATATAGAGGTGACTATTCGTATCCACCGTCACATCGGAATTACCTATAAAAATCGTCACCTACTTTACGCAAACCATACTGTCCGTCGAGAACGCCGCGCCTGTGCACATATGGTGATAGGTAGGGCTAGCAATCTCACCGAAAGACTTTCTAGCAAATGCGTGTACACATTCTTCGGTAAAGGCACCCGTATTCATATCATAATTATCATCATAGGGAACTGCATTTGCACCGCCATATCTAGTGCTAACGGTACTTGTCTCTGTTTCATATACATCTCCATCAGAAGAGGTTGAGGGAAGTGCTACAAAGTGTGGAGGTTTTGTCAGATTCTTGACAGTCTGCGTACCTAACTCTGCCGACTCGCTTTTAGGTGCAGATACTTTCTGTGCGAGAGTAATGTCAGGTAATATAACTTTTATAAAGTCAGCGATAGTCTTAATCAATGCCCTACTTTCGACAGCGGTTTCAGCAATCTCGGCACGAATAGCTATCCACTTATGGTACGGGTGTTTGGTCCCCTTCTTCCTCTTTACACGAGCATGAGTCCTATGTTTAGTACTCTGCACTGTCCTCTGAAGAGGCGATTCTTGCTGCAGTGTAGCTGATTCTGAAGAGCGCTCATGCTTATTTAAGTGATCGGGTACATCTTGCGTAATATTTTTAAGCGTCGCGCGATCGAATTATGAGACTGGCTATAGTGGGTAAAATAGCGCTTAACAGAGGCACGAGAAATCCTCCTCGCTGATTAATCAAGCGTCTCTTAGTTGAAATCGGAACGCCCTTATATGCGAGCGCGCGGAGTGCAACTTTGAAATTTTGTAATCTCTTCTTCTGACTAGGAGTCAGATTGTCACGTAACACATTCAGTACACACTCGCTGATTGATTTCACAAGTTAGCTATTATATTTTTTAAAGATGGCTCTTCGTAATTGTGGTTTTGCCGTCTTGAGTACTTGCAGATGGTGAAAGTTGGATTTTATGCGCTTCATGCTTCACCCGAGCGTAAATAATGGTAGGATATTCAGACGGAAGGACATTGGTTCGATACCGTAGCAGATCGTCTGTATACTGTGCAAAGTCTAAAGTCATATAACCGTGAGGATTCTGGGTCGCCTGTCGATACGCTTTACACAGACTAGCGCTAGCTTCAGGAAGCACTTACGGCGCGAGGTATGCAAACTGGTTCCTATCGCGAACGTTTTTTAAGGCAACCAATTATTTCGCATTCAGCGATATGTCGCAGCAGTGGGGAGCTTGGTGAAAAGAGATCTGGGTAATTAGTATTACACTGAGGTTACGGTGATGTCTTCCCTTGGTAAATAGATCACACACGGTTCGTGAAAACACCTCGTTTAAAAGATCGTCAATAATAAAGAGGCACGGTATGCCCCTTGCGTTTTCAAAATGTACGGGCAGACCCTCGCGAACCTGTACCTTCTTCCTTAACAAGGCCAACTGTTGCTGCGGTACTGCACTCTGTTCGCTGTAACACCAGATAATTCAGCCAAGAAAATCCGGCTCGGTACACAGGGTTTCAAGTTTCGGCAGAAAACTTGTACAGAACGTTGACTTACCGGGCCCCATAGGCCCTCCTATAATACAGGTAAACGGATGTTTAAACCTGATGTTACTAGCCATGAATGTCCTCTGTCAGCATTCACTCCTTATATATATACCCAAATGGAAGGGACGTATTGTCATTCAAGCGCCTTCGTTTCAAAAAAGATACCCTGTAAGTCTTCCTCGGGCTGACGTATAATACTTACTCCTCCTCTTCCCCTTTTGCGTTTAATCTTATTCTGCGTGCGTACAATTACAGTCTCATTCTCATCCATAGAATCATGTCTTTCATTTTCGCAAAATTTACCGACAGGCCATATAATTAAGAGTAATCTCACGAACCTTACAAACCGTCTTGCTCTCACCGGTCATGGAATTAATTGTTCTATGCGCATAATTTTTAGGACCTGCACAGACCACCTACGAAATTTTTATTGGGTTTCAATTCAGACGTCATCTCCCCCAAATTGTCCCCGTTTCAACTAGCGCGGGTTCGGCTGTCGGCTGTATAAATATAACACTATCTGTGTCACAATAGATGGCCCGGTCCTGTAACCTGTCCAGGTAAGAATACAGGTGAATTCGCGGACCTGCTGTTACATAGGCGCCTATAACTTCATTGGTATGACGTAGGCTTGGCACCCGTTCTTCTGATGAAGACTGCCAGGAAATCCAGACCACGTCGTCACTAGCAAACATCATGTTCTGGACTTCGATTCCTGGCGTCACCAGAAATATGTACAGTTCATGGGATTCTGAAATTAATTTTGTCTGTGTGCGATTGCTTCTCTCTGTCAGCTTTTCCCACATGGAGTTGAGACAGTTTTGACAGACCACGTTTTGCCGCGTTATATCTGATGGAGTCTTTGACCAGTTGGATGCTTTCGCTCTGATAGAATTGACGAGTGTATAGATCTTCATCTTCGGTTGTTCGAACCCAGCTAAGATAACCACTAGCCTCTGCTTTGAGTTTAATAAACGTGTTTATGTATTCTACAAAAAGTCCGCCTTCGTCAGTGTCTGGATTATATTGTGACTTCGTACTGGTATACGTCTTGAATTTCTAAAATTTTGTAGCCTTTGTTAACAGCCAATCGTACTTCATCAATGACCCACGTACCATTCAGACATCTTTCAGCATCCCTGAAATGCTGACATTCGCCAGTTGTGTTCTGTTTTAAGACACACGATCAACACAGACAGAATAATTTCTTGTTATGCCGAAATGGAAGGACAGGGTGATAGAGGTCCTGCAGAGGCACAATGGTGCATTTCATTAATCCGTCCATCTTTAGACAAGCTTCCTTATCAGCACATGCGTCACCTACATGAATGATAGGGTGCCCTATGGGGAATTCGAAATACTTACAAATGTATGGGTATAACTCATTACATCGCAATACTGGACAGATTCCTCCCCTCCCTTATCTTATAGTGGAGCCGCATGGCTTCGGTTCGACCCCATGCAGACCATCTCCAGTGATCAGGGGCGCATTATTGACAATGGGATGCACTAGCAATTCGGGTTTCTGCTGCACAATCTTAGCTTCGTCAAACTTACATTCCCATTGAATTTTAATCTGATAGCCTGTCCGCTTTATCTGTTCGATTCTCGACAGCGTCTGTTTATTGCGTTTGGCCAGCGTCTCTTCGCCGATCGTTTTCACGTCTCGAAAAGATTGGCATGTGCAACCGTGATAGTAGCATCCCAGAAATACATATACGGTTCGTGTCTCTGCACAGTAACCGTCTACACTGTAATGCGGCAATTCAGGAGGTCTGTCTTTAGTCTGTTTATCCCCGCTGTGTTCTTCAAATGATTGAGGATAGTTTTGTAGGATGCAGTCAATACACAGCCAATCTCTTTATATACGTGTACATTTTACTATGTCACCTGGACTACATGATTCGACCTCCCTATATTTTAAGCCATCATCAGGTCCTTCGATTAATTGTTTTGCTCACTTGCAATGCCAGTATGTTATATGGCTAATTTTACTTAGTAACAAAACTCGTTAATATGGTACTAGTTTTTCTGTTAGCATTTGTAACATTCTTCATAAAAATATATATTCATACCAATGTTTTGGGTTCTTATTTGCCTAAGTTTTGTTGCTCTAAAATTGTCTTTACATATCTACGTGCCCTATATAGGGACACTTTCTATTGTTATGCAGTCTGGCTATTGAGTTAGAACTAATCAAATGTATTTAAAATAACTTATATAGCTTAACCGAGATCTCGTTATCATTACTTGACTAATGCTATATATATGTATACAAATGAGATTAAAAGTTGTTTAAAATCCGTTAAAATCTCAACTGTGGTTCCCTGTTTCGTGATGGTCATCCGGGGATGTGTGGTTATTGGTCGGTGGGTTGATCTTCGCACATTATTCTTGTGGTGGAATTTGGGTCCCTGTCGTGTTTCAGGTTATCCGTTGTTAGTTTCTAGGCCTGTATTTTAGGTGGACTTATGTGCGGTGTGCCTGTGTGCTGTCCTGTGTTGTGTTTCGTCTTTTTTGCAACGATTTTGCTCTTGTTTCACGTGTGCGTCTTATTACGTGGAGTGAGTGTGCCTTGTTTTTGTTGTCCCCTGGCTATTGCTGTGGTTTTTTGCGTATTTTCCCTCTATGTGTGTATGGTAGCGGTGTGTTCGTTGTCTTTGGTGGCTGTGTGACTACTGTGATGTTTTTGATTGTAGTTCTGCGGGTGCGTATAGGCACCCACAGAGCCACAATCAAACTGGCATTGCAAGTGAGCGAAACAATTAATCGGACCTGATGATAGCCTAAAATATAGAGGTCGAAACATGTAGTCCAGGTGACAGAAAAATATACACGTATATAAAGCGATTGGTTGTGTATTGACTGCATCCTACAAAACTATCCTAAAGTAGGAGGTCTGTGTTAGCGGCCGTTTCTAGCATGCTGTATCTGACAGACGTCCGCCTGTTCATTATGGAAAAGCCACATCAGGGCTTTCTTGCTATATCTGTTATTGGCGCTGTAACCTCCAGGCGGGAGCAATCCAATGGTTTCTGGTTTGAGGAATTTTTTGCGAAGCATGCAGACGCTATTGTCAATGCCTCTAGGAAAACCTCGATACTTTCAATCTCCATAAAATCGCGCCTGAAAATCTGACATGCCTGTTGGAAGACGGTGACATCATCTTGACAATACTGTTCCAACACGCGACGGTTATCAAAGACTGTATTTTAGCTCATTATACCAAGACATGAAATCCTTTCTCTCTCTTTCACCCATCTCATCTGCACCAAAATAGGTAATGTCGGGTATGTGCCCCACATAGTCCAAATTTGCCTTTGTATTCCAGTAGTGCGAAAACCACGATATTTGCACCGAAAGCCCAAATGCCTCGGGCAATTTACGTAAAGTCATGGGCAAAGTAAGATAGGGAATCCAGAAAATGGAGGTGTTGCGTTTTCATACTGATAATTTTAAGACCACTTAAAACAATTTGCGGGTTCCATTTCAAGAGAATAGCTCATTTCAGTATGAACTGCGAATCAAAAGCTTTGGCGTTGTGTGCTATAGCCACTACTTTATTACGCCAGGGTCGAGGTTCACAAAGATAAGATAACAAATTACCCACTGGATCATCGTAGTATGAATGGCGTTTCTTACCACAGCGGACACAGTCCATTTCTATATCATCTTGCATCTCACAGGCTGTACAAAGCTGCTGAGAACAAACTAAAATTGGAATGTGCTCAGTTGCATTCTCTGAGAACTTCGTATCCTGCGTGGTTTCAAAATCGTAGAACACAAACAGTACATCATCACTGCGGGGCAATTCGTTCTTTAATGGCTGCATAAAACGGAAATGATCAATCTCTTTGTTCCGATTACAGATAGTACAGTAGGGTTTGAAACATTCGTGCTCTTTATCCGATATGAATTTATTACATGTGACACAGTTCCTCTTTTTTCACATACGGTGTTTCCTAATTTGTTAGTCTTGTGCCTGTCAAAACATGCACGACTCCTGAACTGTCTATTACATGACTCGCAAGGGATTCGAACAGCGTATGGACATGGTGGAATTGACATAGTCATTGCACTACTCTTGACACCTATGCGTCACGCCACTTTCATACCCTTTGGTACAACCTTTACAGAAATACTTTCGAGAAAGGGCCCCTGTCACGCTATTAATCACGTGGTAATGATGTGGTACATCATCATAAAGTAGGTTAATTCTCTTTTCGGTTTCCACCTGACCATCAAACACTATATCTTCACAATTTAATCCACCGAAAACAATTCTGTACTCTTTGAAATGCTCCTGAAACTGCATTAACTCGGGGATTCCTCCACCATTTGTCAGGTCATTACCGGTCTTCGCAAGCAAATGATCCACAACAGGACGTATCTTACACCCCTGACGAAATGCATTGTAATCTGGATCATTAGTTAATTTAGCAATACTAATAATTAGGGCATGAGCCAAGCAGTTTTCTTCCGCTTTAACTCTAACGATACTCCGTTTCAGATGGGCCATGGTCTCAAGTGGTCTACCCTTAGTAGTGATTAGACCGTGGCAGATTGGCATTTTTAGAGAATCGACGATCATAATCAGTTTATCTAAAGCATTAAACCTAGCATTCGACTGGGCTACTTTCCCTAGAACTGACCAGATCACCTCTGAGGTTACCTGGTCCTTTCTTCTGAAATTGATACCAATAGCTCTGTCCTGCACGTTAACTTCATTGGCAACTGTTATTCCTAACATATCTGAATCGTCACAATTTCGTAAAGCGCACTCAAACAGATCCGTCACACTGGCTAATAAATGGGACACTCGATTCGAATCCTCTCCCTCATGTGGCGGTAAAAGACGCACGGTAAGCTGTGTCCCTACAGAATTGAAACGCCTGTACTGTCTGTTTATTTCCCCATCTATTGTAAATCTAAGGAGTTTCACTTCATCCTCATTAATGTCAAATACACATTCCATTTTAATTCTGTGAACAATTCACTAATATTACTAGACATAATTTACGCTTAGTGCGCTGTAATGAAGACGATTATCGAATACTATTACTCACCTGTTACTGGTAAGGTTTCCTCCAGAATATGATCTGTCACTAATACCGCCAGATATCTACCCTCTACTGCTGAGAATGATGAGGTACATTGAGAGGATCTCCTTATTAATACCCTACAACATAGGTCCTTCCTCTAACATGTAGAACTTCATGTTCATTCAGCAGAAAATAGGCGGAAGATAAACATAGTCCAAAGATCGGCCACTAATGTTTTATCATTTTATTTACTAGGATTTCCCGCCAGTCGTCGGTGATAAAAGCGTGTGCAGAATCCGTAATTTTATCACTTTCTACATTTTATTGTCAAGGTAAGTTGTCTACCTATACACAGTAAGATAAGTTTGCTATTAGCCCTAGCCTAGGATCATGTTCCCCCGCTCTTTACAGATGGAACTCTATAAGAAATTCCAGCAAACTCCAGCCGCCTCGTTCCTGCTACGTCTTTGGTTATGAACCGGAAGTACTCAATTATCCATGGACAGCGCGCCGAAACAAGATACGGTCCCACGGTTATATTAACATTGGTAGATTCCGATGTCTCTCTGCTTAAGGTATGTCTATCCAAACGCTACGCTTATGTCGTCACAGATGAAGATCTTCACGATATAAATTCTAGGATTGTAGCTTTAGATCTAATTTCTATAGGCCGATCTGAAGCTTCAAACTCGGTTGTGTTAGATGTGGTAAAGCGTGGCATCTGAAATTGTAGAACCCTTAAGATTACCTCATAATGAATGGAATAGTTAGAAAATCGGTGTTTATTTTATTGACATTTGTGAAAGCATGTATAATTCTATATGTCATAGTGGGTTCAGTGCTCTATCTACCCAAAGCGCCCCCACGGTGCAGCGTATGAGGGCTATATTTTATCTTTACAGATGGCAAGAAAAACCATGGAAATAACCATATACGACCTGAAGACAATGGTCGCCAAGTGCTACGATTGGAGGAAGGGTGTCTTCATCGTTCTATCGCCAAAGTTTAGTCCCTGCTGCACGCCGCCCCTGACAGCACGAAAAGATGATAATAAAATTTTTGTAAATACTATAACTCTGGGTCGGCCATATTTTGACAATAAGTAGGAGGGCAAAATTAATGTTCATCTGTCACGGAGTTGTACCCTGGACGGACTTGTTCCACCGCAACTATTTAATAAACGAATAGACACCCACACAAACACACACTCTTTCGGTTTGTGTTTTGTTACCTTTACAGATGCCTTCATACAGGATACCGGCTCCCTCGAGAACCGCAGGGGTAACCATATTCGACCTGCAACTGATTGTCGTCTTGGGTGCCATTGAACTGAATGAGTTATAGGATCCTGGATGCCGAGCTGTCGGAGGGCTATGTCGATTTATTCCTCCGGCTACAGACTTGGTGGCGCACATCCATTCATATGTCTCTACCCAACCCGGGCTATCCTCAGACATAGTGGAGGCACACATAGGGTCCTATTTCGTTTATAAGGGAACGGATGAGTCGGGGGTTCCTCACATACACTTCATGCGCGAGGACGAATGGAGGAACATTGTACGTTTTATTACACGATACCTGCTATGAATGTAGTTCACACAGTGTCAACATCTACACATGTATTCAGTCCTGACTAATAGATGTTGACACAATAACAGGCCTTTGTACTTTACAGGTGGATATAATTGCGCTCTTCGTTGCGGGTATGGTTGCCTGTCTGGACGAACTCCTATTACATAAGAGGTACAGGATCCTGTACATGGAGAAGTTCCGGACGTTCGATGGGCTTCAACTACTAGTGAAGCTGTGGTTCGATTCGGTGAAGGACGTCTTTGTCATTCTCCCACCGGACTTTAGTCCCAACTTCACGATTTCCCAGAGGGCCAAAGTAAATAACAAATCTATATATATTGACTTCATATTACTGGGTTTTACACGAGACGATTTTCCCATACTGCAATTTATATATGCAGGAGGAAGGCAGTAATAGTCATGCAGTTGTATCAATTTAATAAACAAATTAATATACATACACCCTCTTTAGGTTTCTGTTTTATTTCTTTCAGACAGAACATGCTAGTGGACGGTGACTGGTTCGATGGCTCGGCGTCCCTTCTCGAAAATCATAGACGGTTGCAAACGGTGGCTGGCAACGCCTCTTGGGTTCCTACATACGTACCCCGACCATTCCGTGAACGCAACGCTATTCAGCTCCTACTAAAGGCCCTGCATCGTTACTACTTATGTTGCTTCATGACAGGCACTTTCACGATGTTTACGGCAGGCCTTCTACATTCTTACGCCTCGACCTGAATATTCGTGGCTCTGACGAGCGCCCCGCTACTAGAAATTATTTTTCAGAGACAACTCAATCCGCGCCAAGAATTCTTTATCAAAGGTTTCAAATTTGTGTTCGAAGGCGCTGAAAATGATCTGGACATTTATTTTTACAGAGTTACTCGAAGCGGGAATTTTAGAATAATTATCTCTTTTTTCGGAATTGAAACATCAGCACAATGCGGCCCTCCTTCCAACTTAAATCTCGTTCATTTTATCTGGGAACATTCCGAACGCCTGTCGTTCGCAAAATATGCTATACTACTTTTTCCTAGTAACTGTCGCCATCCGCTTTTGATGTTTCTCAAATATTACAGAGATAGGAGTCATGGCCGGACAGACGTTGAAGAGTGTCAGGAATGTATAGAACGCTATCAGGGTGCTATACGCTCCTTTAACAACTGTGAGCTTCCGAACACCTGTTACTGTAATATATGTACGCGGCAGCCTCCATCCCTACGCGACTCAGCATCAGACATACTTTTCCGCTGCGTTCTTGACCTCGAACGCTTTGAACTGACCCGCTGTACAACCTATAGTCAATATAATTTCGCAGCTGCGTCAGGGCGCGTCGATGATCTACGCTTACTCCCTCCCCACTTTCCCAAAGTCGAGATCAGGTTCCGTTTCTGCACGTTCAAGAACAAATTCCACCATCAATGTCATGGCGGGGGTGAATGGAATACACAGATGGAAGGTAGCTTCCTAGATATTAAATCAGCTATTTCTGGTCTACTATCTAATGAAAGGCTCTATTGGTGTAAACATTGT
>Ga0268261_10000580_pt1 | contig 23334 bp, 9 predicted proteins | sample TergutNc150P1_FD_190353 | JGI IMG/M metagenome (GOLD analysis project Ga0268261, IMG submission 190353) | Nasutitermes corniger P1 segment gut microbial community from laboratory colony in Florida, USA - Nc150 P1 (SPAdes) (version 2) | ecosystem: Host-associated > Arthropoda: Insects > Digestive...
GGGGGGGCAAAAGAAAGCATAAAGGCATTGCGTATTCAAAAAAAGGTGATTAGATTAATTACATGTATAAAAATATGAATCCTGCAGACAGAAATTTAAGAAAAATAGAATTCTTACAGTAACTTCATTGTACGTTTTAGAAGTTTTGTGCTTCGTAAAAAAAAAATAAGGGAGACCTTAAGCAAAATTGTGAGAACCATGAACATAATACGAGAAGCAAATATGACCTACATGCACAATCTCGTAATACATCTTTACTTCAAAAAAGTGTGCTACACATGGGTGTTACGTTGTATAAACACTTGCCCCTGAAGATAAAAAAAAAATTAGACAGTTTTTAACCAATTCAGAAAAGAAGTGAAATAAACTTTGCTGAAAAATTCGTTTTATACGCTTGAAGAGTTTTTGCAGGCTAACCTAGTGTAGAGACACTGTTGGTAGTTGTCTATATCCGGGGTTGATATGATTTTTCATACTGCAATAATCTGAAAAAGCTCTAGGTTTCAATTTGACATGTTGGATATGTATGCATAGTCATGTGTATGGCTGGTTGGATTGAAATGGAAATGATTTCATTAGTTATTTTAATCAGCTTTATCACCACTTGTATTGGATTGTACTGTGTATCGAAATTATTGTTTTACTACTTTATGTGGAAACTCGCAAACACCAGATCATAAATGGTCACATTAGAAACTACATGCACTTTGCCCGGAAGGCACCCGTATCTGTTCTCTTTCCACACATGCGGCGGCAGTGTATGTCGGGTACCTCCGCCTTTTGTCACTTATCTGTGATTCATGTTCTTTGCTGCTTGCAGGTAATCCGTGGTCCTCGCGCGGGTATCTTGGCAGTTACGGTGTCGCAGTCCTAGAGTGTGGGTTGGAGTAGACCACGTAATTTACTGGAAAAGTGTGTACATTTGGATTAAGTGTATTTTACAATTAATGCAAATTCATATCTTATGGATGCGTGATTTTTCAGTCATAAATGAGTGAATTTCTAACTGTTCAAGGTACTGTGAACTATATTTTTATACGTTCCATGTGAGGAAAGATTGGTGTGCGTATTGCAGTAATTCCATGTACCTGTATTTATTGTAGTAGCTGTCATATAAGTTTCAGTTTGCAGGCTCGCTAGCTGACAAAGACGAAAATGTTGATATGTTTCATAATGCAAGACAGGAAATATTACAGATCCTATCTGTGCAACTGCAATTGACACGTGTTAGGCTAATTGCAATATTTGAGGTTTTCACTACGATATATTTGACTGTTATACAGTTGGTCAGTGTGGCAACCAAATTGGCGGTGCTTTTTGGCCACTTGTACTACGAGAACATGGCATTGAAATCGTAAGGGACTGCACTTCCAAGTCACAGCCTCAGTACATTCAGCCCAATGGAGGAATGCTTGAGGCATTTCACAGTTTTTTCTCAAATTCAGGTGGAATTTCAGAGAAGAGTTTCAGAACACTTGCAGATTTGGAGAATGCAAAAGTTAAAGCAAGGGTAAGTTTTGTAACTTGGACTTAACATACACAAGTCATAGACTAGTTTTGTATCTTTTAGTCCTTTGTGGCATGCACGTTTCTGCAGGGATCAGTAGTTCCTCCATTCTCATCAATCAAACTTGTCATCCAGAGTGTTTACATGTCAAAAGAACTGTGATGTTAGTAACCTAAGTGTGATGACATGTTTGAATTTCTTTGAGACTCAGTAAGTCAGCAGAGCATCATTATTCTTTTACCCTGATGGTGGAGGCAGCAGTTTCCTCCAAAGTGTCAGTAATCACATTCTAGGGGACTGTAGTCTTTGATAAATACACCAGTTCAAAACAATCCGATAAGGAGCAGAAATGTAAATTTAGTGACAAGGTTGGAATCATTTCTCTTTGTCTAATGTTCATGTCTTCAGAACTGCTTTTTTTCTTAGACCTCAGTTTTTAAGTATTTTTATTTTTAGGCACGTTTGCAAAATTGCAAAATGCAACTATTAGCTTCGTCATGTCTGTCTGTCTGCCCTTCTGTATGGAATGTCTCGGCTCCCACTGGATGCATTTTCATGATATCTGATATTTGAATAGTTTTAAAAAAATCTGTCAAGAAAATTCAAGTTTCATGAAGATCTGATAAGAACAACAGGTACTTTACTTGAAGACCCATATACATTTATGATCATATCTCACTCATTTCTTCTTAGAATGAAAATGTTTCAGACAGATTTGTAGAGAAGAGCAAAACACACGTTTTATATTCAGTAACTTTCTTTTTGAAAATTGTGCTGTTATGAGATAATGTGGAAGATTTTTGTAAAGTCAGATGAGCCACAGATGACAATATGGTGCAGGCGCATTGCATACTGGATACCTACAACTACAAACACACACTCAGCATATGTAATACTTATTGGTTTTCCACTGCAACATTGGTTGCACATATGTGCCTTAATGTTACATTTTACATGCATGGCCTGCATTTTTTTTCAGAATGATTAATTTCTCATATGTGCATGCATAAAGAGAGTAGGTAAGTGATTTTATTTTATTTCAGGCTGTGTGTATTGATATGGAAGACAGTGTGGTAGGTCGTTTTCGCACTGGCCAGTTCCGCAACTTATTTGATGACACATGCCTCCTTACAAACTATCCTGGATCAGGAAACAATTGGTGAGTTGGAAGAAGTATGGAATTTTAATATTTTTAGCATAAGTTCTTTCTAGACACATGTCTACTTACAAACTGCTCTAGGTCAGGAAACAAATTGGAAGTGGGAAGAAATGTGGAAATTTATACCCTGAACAAGGTAGCAGGTGCCTCTGAAATGTTGTTAGCAATCTTTGCTGGCACATTTTGTCAGTACCTAGAAGACTTGTGATCTTCAACTCCTTGCTGTGAAAATCTTGTATCTGACAAGTGAGTTACAAATTGGTAACCCATCTCGATTTATTGTATACATCTGCAAGATCCCCAGTACACTCCTCTTCTTACTGTTTGTTTCAAACTCATTGATTTTTTTTCCTTTTCCCTTTTTTTCCTATACTGTTTCTTTGTGTCACACCTTGAGATTACACCCATTTATTTGCCTTTAATGTTGCACTCAATTGCAATGTACTATTTTTTTTCTTGATCTAACATTTTTGAGCATTTTTAGTGAAATCATGATTATGGTATCGTAACTATTAACTACCTAGACTCCCTTCACTGAAGCTTCGACAGCCTGTTTAATTCTTTTTACATTAGCACCCAAGTTTTTCAAAGTGACAAATTTTTTTTAGATTTCTCTATGATATTGTCCTGAAACTTTTATATAATTTAATTTCTTGAAATTGAATCTCTCTACATCAAGCTTTTTCACCATTTCGCTGTTTACTGACAGTGTTACAGTCAGCTTCCTTAAATAATCAGATGTACACCATGTTTGACTGATATCTTCAATGTATTATGGCCATGTCTATCATGTGTATGCCTGTGTGTTATGCCTCCCATGAGTGTGCTTGTATGTCAGTTGCTCTCGAATGTCATGTCTGTGCTTGCATCTGTCATGGATGGATGTGACTGTTATTTTCCCAGAATGCGCCCCTAAAGGGTCATCATGCCATGATACAAGAATATGAACATATATGGAAACTAATCACCATAAGTTGGATATCTCCTCTTTTTACATTAAAAAATACATTCAACATGTATGAAAGTGTACAAGGGTAAAATCAATTTCAGAAAGACCTAAGGAAGGTTCCTGAAATCTGATCGCTACATGGCAATTAAATATTAGTGGGAAATACAAGAATTACAAGGAACGTTGAATAAGTAACATACTCAAATATTATACTATATACTATATTACACCATACTATAATATACTATGCTACATTATATTATACTATGTTATTATATTATATGTTATGATACTGATAAGTAGACAGCTGTTGACGCACATTTTATTGTAATTACATTCCACCATACTTGGAACATCATTTACTTTCAGAACGTTAACTTATCACTTTTAGTTTCTCTGTAAGTTTGTATTTTTGTATCATGGACTGATAATGACCCGAGGCCAGGGTTGAAAGTAGTTGTCATCTAATAAAATTGTTTGCAAAATGTATGATGGTTGTGATTAAAGATACTGATAAATATTACGATTGTTTCACCAATGAGGATGTTTCATATACCAGGTAAAGAACTAAAGTTAACTATTTCTGATAACAGATAAAGTTTAAGTTTGTATTATGTTATTTAAGTTGATCAAGAAAAACTATGTACAGGGTAAAATTACATAGGTGAACAGTGAAGATGGTGACATCAAAATGTGTGTGTTATTCAGTGAAATGAATATGGTATTGTATGATGATCAAGTTAGTTAAATATTGGTGTTCTGTTTTTCTACATTATATATGCAACTAATTGTGTAAGTGGTGATGAAAAGGGAATTCAAAGTGCAACAAAGAAAACAGGACAGGATATAAAGTGACAAATTGGGTTAGGTCTGTCCGTGAGGGTGTTGGATGCTAAGATAGACATTATACATAACATTCTGATATCCAGAAAATTGCGATATCAGGCAACCCCTTCCCCCGGAGATGCCAGATAAAACAGTTTTTACTGTATCTTCTTATGACCAAAAAGTAGTAACAAAATTGAACCATCCACTATGGTTATATTTGACAGCATTTGACTTTTGGCTGCTTTCATTAGTCACAGGCTTTTGATGTTAACATTCAGGGATGTATTAGAATCACCCTGAAAAGTATTCCAGAATAGAAGTTGCAGCAATATTTTGAACAGTGGGAGCTCAAACTCACAAAGTACATTGCTGTGCAAGAATGCTACTTTGAAAGTTATAGAAATTATCCTAGAGTGTGGGTAATTAAATGCAGCTTTCATGTGAGCATTCCGGGAACTTAGTTATCACATCTTGTACAATCTTGTACATGTAAGATGTGACATTTGTCTTATCATGGCATGTGTATTGTATCTATGGTTTTAACAAGTAACATTATTGTAGTATATTCACTAAATTTCCTAGTTTTAATTTTATTTCTTCATATTTTCAAACATTATATCACTTTTGTGACACATTCCTGATTATTTTCTATACAGGGCAGAAGGTTTTCATACACATGGAACTGAATACCATGAAAGAATATTGAATATTTTGCAGCGTTCTGCAGAAAGATGTGACCAGCTTCATGGATTCCTGTGTCTGTTTTCACTGGGTGGTGGTACAGGCTCAGGCCTTGGTTCTGCAGTGCTTAGCATTCTTGAGGAGAATTTCCCATTCATAGAGAGGTATGAAAGCCTGCAAATTGCATTGCATATAATGCCTGTTTAAAAACTAATGTAGTTGGTGCATTGTTTTGTTGTGCTGGTGTAATAAATGTTGCATTATTCTGGGTTATAACACAATATAGTCTAGTGGTTTGCTACCATCTGTTTAGAGAACACATTGCCTTCATGATAAAAGTATTAAAAGGTGTTCTACTTTGAAAATGGAAGCAGCATTTTCCTTTGAAGCACTGGAACTAGCATAATAAGCTACACAGTGTCATAACCAAGAAGACAACTTTATATATATTTACCATATGCAACCTCAGGTTCTGTATTCTGGTTCAGTAATTTAAAGAAATAAATGTTTGATTATTTATATGGTGATAAGCAACAGCAGATACCAAATAAGTGTATGTAAATACTATTGAATCTGACCAGCTGTGATACCAGGCAGTACAAATGCAATAGCACAGGGGAGAGTCATCCATGTAATGTGTGTAAGTGGGCCTTACACCTTGCAATGAAATAAAAGATTGTTTCTTAGTAATCTTATGTAGTTAGTCCCATATTTAATATTTTCTTTCATGTATGGGCCTCAGATAAAGGTATGTTACAGATAATATGCACAACAGTACTCACAATACTGAGAAGGGGTATGAGCAAGTGAAGTACCAGTGGTCACATTGGTGTGTCAAAATACACTAAGGTTGTTGAATCACTTCCTCTTTAAGTAGACTAGTGCATGACAGAAGTGAGAAGTTGTACAATCTATGTGATTCTGCCAGCTGAATTTAGTGTAACATGTCATATTTATTTGAATGCAAGATGAGGTTTTTTCCTTAAATTTGGTGCTTAAATATCTAAGGTTATATTAAATTTGCATACAAAACACCAAACTGGACCACGCCAAACCAGAATGCTCTGAAATATACCATGCGGAGCCAAACCAAGGCCTGCATCACCAAATCATGTGAGATCTACACTCTTTTGAGATATTACGCAGTGTAGAATAATTCTGCCCTGACATTTTGGGACAACCTCTCAGTCCCAGCTTCAAGGTTAAAGAAATCCAAAAGAGAGAACACAGCATGATAAAGGTTAACTGAACAATTTTTTTTGGGACTCTGTCTATCGCCTAATTTCTTGAAGATTCATGATGTTTCAGAAACAAGCTGTGTTTCCATTTTCAGTAAAGAAGTACCAAACCTGGTGAACCTATTAGTGTGAGTTATTCTCAATCACTGGGCACCACAGAAACAGTAACTTGTTAAGATATGTGTCTGAGAACAGATCTGGCCCAGTGGTAGTAACAGGTAAATGGCAATTGAAAAATTAAAAATAACTACAAAACTCAAAAATAAAACCTGGACCAATCCACAAATTGAAAGCCATAAAAAGAGCCATGAACTCAGACTGATCAGGCCACAGACATAACACAAAGCCCCACAACACATGTATTTAAAGTCTTAACACCACTAACACCATCTGTGGAGAAAATTGTGAATCTTCATGGGTTCAAGTAAGTTTGTAAACCAAGAAATATAATTGTGTTATCTAGTCGATGTGGATCATAACAGCATGGTAGCGCATCTGTGCTGTGCTGTATATCCAATGCAGTGAATGAGACTGATGATAATATGTTGTGATATGGCTATGAGGAGGATGGGAATGTTAGGACTGAGTGTGAGGAAGATGAAGGCACTGACTGTTAAGATGGAGATAGTGACACTTATTGTTAAAGGTAGATATAATCTGACGTGTTTTGTGTATTAAGTGTGTGAAATTAATAGTAAAGTATTTTTTCTTAGTAGACATTTTATTTTTGGGGGGGTCATCTTAGGTTTGGATAAATATACTTTCTCTTGGCAGACGTGTTGTTTTGGTGGGACATCTTAAATTATAGAGTCATCTTGCATTTGAGTAAATACAGTATGTCCTCTGTTCTTTTGCACTACACTAGTTTATATAAAAAATGCATTCTCATTCTTGTACTGACTTTCTTTTTCGTATAATGTGATTGGATGAACAGACTTAAATGTTTCATTGATTTTGTTCAGACTGTCTTGGATTAAAATAGAAGAAATGATGGACCCTTGAAGCGTTAGGACACCTCAGTATGAAATAAGAGCATTCATCTCCACTTACTGTGTAGTCACCAGACTGAAAAAAATATTTTGAACAAACCTCTACTTAGCCTCTTTATTTTTTATGATAAATAGCAATTAGATTAAGTGATAACAGATAAGGAGTAATTACGTTCAACTTTTTGTATTTAATAAGTAGATATGAAGTCACAACAAGAGTCTGGAATTCTCTTAAATGAATATATATTTCCAGGTTTGTAACCTGTGTGTATCCGGCAGGAAATGAGGATGTGGTTACATCTCCATACAACGTGCTGCTAGCAACCAGAGAGCTCACACATCATGCCAGCTGTGTTTTTCCTGTTGACAACAAGGTAAGACTGAAGTAGCAAAAAAATCGTCTTGTCATTAATGCAGTATAATGTTCTTGTTTTTTCAGTAAATATTTTACACCATACTTATGTATCTATTCTGAAAAATCTACACACACTGTGCTAAGTGATTAACCTTTAAGAACCGCGCATCCTATATATAGGACAGGCGTACCACTACCCTCCAGATGTTGCATTTTATATATATTTTTTTTTCAACAGATCTAAGTACTAAGTATTTTAAACACGCTGCACACTCTCCGTTTTTCTCTTCAAAATGCCGTTTATTTCATAATGCTACCTTGTTTGGTTCCTGTATTATTCACATTTTACATACAGGGTGTGCTAAAATTTAAATGTAAAACTCCGGTGCCAAAAGGTTAAGTGAGAAACATTTTAGTTTAAAAAATTGTTACTCTTTATTCTTGGTGCAGTAAAATATAACTGTCTTCATTATATGTTATATCTCTTCTTTGTAGGCATTGCTGGATATATGCAGCCACTTGAAGTCTTCAAAAGATAAGCATGGAGTAGCAGGATACATGGCGGCTTGTAAACCATTTCAAGATATGAACAGCATTGTGGTTAACATGCTCCTGCACCTTACAAGGTGAACAAGTTGATTTACGTTCAGACTGGTAAAGAAGATTATAAAGATATAAGAATATGTGAAATAATTGTTAGCATGTGTGTCCTGTTACTTCATGACATTTAATATGCAGTGTACAAGGTGGTGTTGGAAAGATTCAGGTCAACTAATTGTCAATGTGGCAGGCAGGCTGGAGCCACTTTGTGCGTGGTATGTGTAAACTCCTCATACATAACAGAAATTTTCATTTGCCATTATACTGTCAGGTATGAGAGCTCCCAGTGGAGAACACTGTATGTGGGATGTTCAAAACTGAAGAAATAGCAGATTACCTCAACCACTAGGCAAACATCATATTTTGCCAGCTAGTTGGAAAATTTATGTAACATTGCCAAAAATATTTACCTTATGTTTGCTTGGAGATCAGCCTTTCTACTGTACATCTCTTTAAATAAAAACATGTTAATTAACCCCTTCAAGATGACGGAGTTACAGTATTAAAGTTGCATTAAATAGTTGCCCCCTAACAAAACCACTGCAAAGATATAGTTTATTAATTTGGTGTACTCATTTTAACATAATTGTGGCTGACACACTTGAGAAAACTTTTTAAATTGGAATGTTAACTTGAGGTCTAAATTCAGTATTAACCAGTAAGGTTGACTCTCATATTTTTGTTTTTTCTTTTTTGTACATTTGTTACCATGCCTGATGATGTGTTAATAAGCCTAAACATGCAGCATGCACGCTATAGACAATTACGATAAGTGTAAAATAAAACGGTTGTGTTTGACAGCCATTTATCTACTTGGAAAGCTTGGAACTGCAATCCTGCAGATCTTTTGGCTTGTGTTTGGCAAGCAATACCTCAGTTTAAGGTCCTTGAATGACATCATATTTTTTGGTATGGTACTGAATCACTAAAAGATGGCTCTTGCTGTGTACTGCCAGCAGCATCATACACTGAGGGAAATGTAGTGTAATTGCTGAAGGTTGTTTGCCAAGATAATCAATCATCATAACAATTGCAGAGAAATTCAATACATTGGCCAACAAATACACATAATAAATTACAAATCATAAAACACAATTCATGATAAGTATGTTTTGGCACCAGAGTGCCATATTCACAGAGTCTACAAACACAGAAGATCACATGTCCAGCACTCCACTTCAGGTATTAATTGCCCTAATTATCATCTTTAAAATATTAAAATGTTAAAATTATGTAAAGTTGACAAACATAATCCCACACTGCTGTGACATGAAAAATATATGGTACTGAGCTTCTTCCAGTACAAGCTCACAGCCATTTATATTATTCTCGAGAGCATGTACATGAATATCTGCCACAATGTGTGCGATCCAAAAGGATATCATCAGAGATCCCTTTGGATCAGATTGTACTCTGATTGGAAGTACAGGAGAAGTGGTGAGTGTATCAGCAATGTAAATGTCATACAGTCTTTTTTTGAAAATATTGCTTGATATTTCTTATGCACTTCTCAAAGTTATGACAGTCCAGCAAATGATATGATACTACCTTGACTTCTTAAAAAAAAAAAGACACTCAACTCTCAGATTAGTGTAGCAGAAATGCAGTGAGGAGAAACACATTCAACACATATCTGAAAAAGCAAGATTTGATGTTCAAATGGCTGTGTTGCTGAAGATTCCAGTCTTCTGGCACATGATGCTGTGCCATCAGGCAAGTAGTTCCTGACATTTCAAAGGCCCAGTGATTTTTGGCAAAGTTTGAAGCTACAGTAGAACTCCACTTATCTGGATTAATTTGGACTGAGAGCCACCTGGATGTGCAGAAAAGCCAGATAATTGAATTTTTCTTTTAAAATATGCTACATTGGTAGTTTGAAGTTCAGCTGTCATTTACAGTATGTACTTGTGTCTAAACCTTTTGACTATGCATGATTAGATGTTCTAGAAGCCATAACACTGTACTGTACTTGATCTGATAATTGGTAATTTCCAGGCAAGTTAGTTTTGTAGAATTCTTGACAAATTTGCCTGAAGGGCCAAGAAAATCTGGATAATTGGTGATCCAAATAACCAGCATCTGGACTGTGAGAACCTAAAATCTTGCATTTGCAGATCTGTTTTCAGTATTGCATTTTTGCTACACCACTATGAGAGTTTATTGCATGTCTGTTTTTAAAATGTCATGCTGCTATTGAATTACAGTGTGTCTATTGTTATGAACTAATTCTGTTGTTGGTCATGTTACAGTGGATCGCGGTTTCCTGGGAATATGAATGTGGACATGAATGAAATACATAACAATATGGTACCATTCCCAGGCTTACACTACATTGCAAGTAGTATCAGTCCACTTTTATTTCCTACATCAGGTAGAAATACTGCCCCAGGAATGCCATTGAAGTTTGTATATGTCTCTGCATAACTATTATTTTTGTTACATTTGACACTGCTTTTTCAGCAGCCAAAGTTATGTAGCAGTTAGTGTGAGGTGGCAGTATATTTATAAAATGTGGGCTTGGAAGGTTGTGGTAAGCAGCTGTTTTTTTTAGTAGGTCCTACTATCCAAACATATTCTGTAAGAGACTGGGGAGAAAAATAATAAACATAAATCATTGTAGAAACATTGTGACTAAGATCCAAGATAAAGATAAAGCAATCTCAATACAACCCAGTCAGGCCCTGAGGGCTCTAGGAGGTTAAGGTTCCCAGAATTTGTAGACAACTGGCGCAAATGAAGTTGGCAAGGTTGTCAGCCCTGTGCACTGGCTACCATTACCCTCCAGGAGATACCCCTGCTACTCATTTCTTTTAGAGGCAGAGTCGACTCCATGTGGCCAAAAGGATTAAGTCAATGAAAAATCCCAATGACCCATTCAGAATCAAACATGCGGCCTTCCCTGTTGTAGCACAGTGCCTCAACCAAGTGCACCATCAAGTATCCCATAATCCAGACTAGTGTTTTGTGTAAGCCTGAATCATAATCTCTGTCACTACATAGTTACACTTAAAAAAATTAATGCTATCTAGTTACAGACCTTGACAGGCCCTAGTGCTCCCAGAATTTGTAGACAACTGGCACATGAAGGTGGTAATGCTGCCAGCCCTATGCACCGCCTGCCTTTATGCCCCCTCCCTCCCCTCCCCTCCCCAGGAGAGACATCTGATACTCATAGTTGTTAGGGCAACAGACTTGAGCATTCTGTCGCAACGCAACAGCATAACATTATTGTGTGGCTTCTGCTTGCCCAGAGGTTTAGGTTCAGACAAGACAGCACGGTTTCTGATGAACAGGCTGTGCGCTGTGTTCCAGCAGTGTTCGCTGCTCATGGTGGGAAGATGTCATCCCTACAGATAGCTAGCTCATATTTTATATTTGTACATCACATGTTGTCCAGAAGAAGAAAGTGATAAGAAAGATGCTGGTGGCAAATTAAGTTGTACAGTTGTATAGTGGTACCAGTTTGTTAGCAGATTTGAAGTAGAATTTAGTGGACAGTAAAAAATTTACTCAAATGGCACCAGCAGATTTTGAACTACTGATTAATTTAGTCATTCGAAAATTGTGAAAAGGGATACCAGATTCCGAGCAGCTATTCTGGTTCAAGAGAGATTGGCAGTAACTTTGTGATTATTGGCCACAGGTGACTAATACACCCATCTGCAATATCTGTTCCAAATTTCTAAACAATCAGTCAGATCGTACCCAAAGTGTTTCAAGCTATTGTTGAGGCTCTAATGGAAATCATACAGTTAAAAGTTGTGTACTTTAAAGAGTAAAGTGTTTTTCACATAAAATCGGTGGGTTGGAACACTTAAACAAAATATGTAACTAACAAACAATTGTTTATATAACTGAACTTTAGTTTACACAATTTAAAGGCACATCAGATCACTCAGAATTGCATCTTCTGAACCAGCAGCAGAGGAAGGAGTGGTGGGAGAGGAAACCTGGGATGCTGGTGACAGAGAGGGGACAGGATATGAAACATCTAAAAGCCCCTGGTTGGCAGTGAATATGATATGGCTTATTTCATGCTGCGCTTTATTCCTGGTGTGTGGAAAATAATTTCGCAACTTATTTGCAATATTTCGACATTTTTCGTCTGCAGAGGCAGCTGCAGCTGCTGACATCAGTATAGTGAATGCCTTTGTTACCCACCCTGGGATACGTGGATGTGTAATTTCCCTTCTGTTACTTAGTGAACCTGAAGGTCTTTTCTCAGGCTAATTTACATTGGAGATCCCTGCAAGGCTCGCGATCGACTATTCCGCCTGACACACATACACAATACTTAGTTCTTGGGGTTTTTCTTTCTTTATTTGTGGAAGTCAACTCTTGGTTCACTGAAACTATCAGATTGTAACATATTAGTGGGTATTTCTTGGCACTTGCACACACAGTTACATGTCACTTTTTAATAAAAAATTTATGTTAAAACAATCCCAAACTGATGGAGCAAACAATTTTATTTTCACACTATTCCAACTGCTGAAACGGAGTGTCTCCTCTCTTGAATCTTCTACATCATTCAAATCAATTACCCTTCTATGTAATGAAATTATTCTGTTTGCCAAAATTCAAATTTAGAGAAACCCCATAAATCAAATTTAAATTTTAGGAAAGCCAAACCTCATTGGTTGAGCTAATTCAAGTCAGTGGACCCCAAACTTACAATAAACGAATATTTAGGGGCGTTGCCCACTGGCATTCCTACCGGATGAATTACGTCCTCAGAAGTGTAAAAGTCTAGGTTTACACTCATAAACAACGAGCTGCATAACTCCTACCACATTGACAGCTGATGGATGTTCTGTCCAGGCTCAAGCTTTTGAATGCCTTCATGGCACTCACACACTCCTGCTGTTTTCCCTAGGACTTGACCCTGAAAGGTCAGTAACACCTTCTTCAGCATTTCACACTCTTCCCTTTCTTTCAGCTTCTTCTTCTTGGGTGGGAGAGTCACAGGCAGGGAATCAACAATCTAATTTGAACTTGTTTCTGCAACAGGGTCTCCTTCTGCTGCCATGTGTTCACTTCTAACAATCTGGAAACTTTCAACAATCAAATAACAGCTATTTTTGGATCATATTGTACTTTTGATTAACACATATTTTTCAGTCGAAGATACAACTTTGTGAAATAATTAACCTTAGAGTACGTGCGTCCCAGGCATAGGACGGCATATAAAACCCCTCCTGGCATGGATACATCCAACAATCAGCTGGATGCATAGGTCACAGTGATCACAGGAACACGTCATAATTTGATGTAGCGGTGTAACATAACATTCTTTGATACAAGTATGTGCTGGAAAACCTACAGCAACGTGGAATCATCCTGCGCAGTGCACCATACACAGTGAGTGTTACATCAACACCTTCCACACCTGCAATTCTCTGTTATGTTATGCTGTTACGTTGTGGCAGAATGCTCAAATCTGTACGTGGCCTTAGATCCGGAGTCAACCACAGGGCCTTAGCCCAGAAGGATTGGGTCAATGAAAAATCCCATTGACCCCATCTGGAATTGAACCCACGACCTTCCAGCTTGTAGCACAGTGGCTCAACCAACTGCTTCACCACACACACCACATAGTTACGTAGTCAGGTTTAAGGCAAGCAGTGATGTGCTCAACGTATTTAAACTGTTTGTTTTTTGAAGTGACATCCAGTGTTGGCACTAAGTTCATGAAATTTAAAACACATTTTGAAAAATTAAATCAAGACTCAGAACCTACTATAATCAAAAGAAATACACTGAAGTATGTGGTTACAAATGTTTACTCTTCAATCATTGTACTTAATATGGGATGAGGAATACTTTAGATAAAATTATAATGTGCCAAAAAAGATACCAACACTTAAATGATGCTGAATTCAGGAGCCGTAGAAATGTTGGGAGGTGTGTGTACACTGAAATCCAAACACCACATCAGTATTAAACCATAACTGAAACTGATGGATTGACCACAATCCCGCAAGTTAATCTGAAAAAAAAATATATATATATATATATATATATATATGTATGTATGTATGTGAGTCATGTAGGCAGCATAAGACCAAATGGATAGAAATGAATGAAACCCATTGTAACTGGAAGGGTAGGAGTGTAGGCTGTATAGTTTAGAAAATATTTAAAAACATATAGCATTAATAAATGTTACTACTTATCTGTATGTAAATACACCATATATTTGAGAAACTAGGAACATCATTATGAAAATGCCATGCAAGTTGATTGAAGTAGTAGAACCTTTTTTGGGACTCTTTGCATTTGGTATCACTCCTGAAACGTAAACACGCCACATTCTGACTGTCTGTCATAACCCTTATCTTGGTCCTTGTTTTAAGACACCAGTAATGAAGCATATGTTTCATCCTTCAATAATAATTTTTTCACAAAAATCCAATAATTTTGTTCAACAGTTAGATCAAAAACTTGAAGGAGTTCCAGGAACATGTCATTTAATTACTACTTGACTTTCTAAAGAGCGGCATTATGAATATTACTGAATTGCATCAAACATTTAACACATTGCGGACGGGTGATGCAGATTTGCGTTTTTAACACGGTGAAACTCAGTACATCTGCAAGTTCTCCTTAGTGCCACTCCAAAAGGGGGAATGTTTTCAGAGGTATCACACCCTCAAGCACTACTAGGGTCTTTGATGAGTATTTCCTGAAAATTTCAGTTCACAAAAATAGTTAGCGAATTTGTTACACATTTCTAAAGAAACACAGAATAAAAGTTGATTAACCTTTAGGCTACTAATGTCATATATATATGACATTAGAAGCCTAAGGGTTAATGATTTAACCCTTATCCTGCTCACGTGGAGAAAACGGTGAGCTAATAATGCCAGCAAATAGCAGATGGGATTTAATTCAGCGTTTAAAGGGTTAGAATTGTTAAAACCCCCGGGAACGGGCGTTTAAACAATTTAAATGACCCCGTCCTTAATGTGTTAATTACAGACAAAATTATAGTAGTATATTTGAAAAGATCTGGCTATTGAGACATAACAGTTTAGTCCATACCAGTCATTCTGTGCAATCCGGAAATGTTAGATGACCTCTACAAACTCCAAAATCCATAAATTTCATGATTAGTAAATCATTTAACTTCAAAAAACCAAAAGATCAGTTTTATTTGCTTCATAAAACTAAATCTTTAAAATGGTAATTTAGAAGAGAAATCACTTTCGGAATGTACGTTATGCTGCAATTGGAGTAGTCGGTACACCAATATTCATCATGTGTTCTTAATTGGTAGGCCAGATGACTTGTTTACCTCAGCATGGTCACGAGATACTCAGCTCCTGAAGGTGGATCCTCTAGGTGGAATGATACTGGGTGCCACTGTCTTGGGCAGGGGATCAGTCTCTGTTTGTGATATGCGCCGCAACGTAAACAAGTAAAATATCTCCCATATTTTTAATTACAAATTCATTGATTAGATTTTTTTTATATCTTTGATAAGTCTTTATTTTCAAGAACTTCTGGAGATCTAGTGTGTTTATTTTGACTATTTGATGAGAGTGTTTTAATGTTGAACAGATACAATGCATGTTTTTTTCCAGATTTCAAAGCAAAATGCAGTTTGTTCCTTGGGCATGTGGTAATGCCATGAAGACTGGATTGTGCTCAGTTCCACCACCAGGTCTCACATCTTCAGTACTTTCTCTTATAAATACATCTAACATGTCATCCCTGTTTAAAGATGTTGCACAGAAGTTTAATAAGCTATATCAAAGAAAGGTGAATATATGTTACAGCTTATTTTATTTATGGTGTAATTGTATTAGCACATGCTGATATGTATTCAGGAGGTGCTTGATTTGAATTGTGGCCTACACACTGTCTGTCATGGCTGAGTTTTTTTTATTAGTTTCCTCAGCCCCTTCAAGCAAATTCGTATACAACATTCAACTAGGCCATGACTGGTTGCCTCAAAATCCTTTCCAGTTCATAATTATCCAATTCTGCCATGCAGTGCCATATATTTGGAGACTGATAGTATTGTAAAATAAATGTAAATAACATACATGGTTTAACAACAGTGCCAGTAGCTGAAACTCTGAGATGTTAAAGTCTAGGATGTCGATGGAAGTGCGCATGGCCTAATGTGAGGTACTGTCCTGCCGTTTGCTGGAGGAACTGAGGAAACCCACGTAAAAACCACAGCTTGAATAGTCAGTGTGCTGCCCAGGATTTAGATTGGACACCTTCCAAATACAAGTCAGAAGCATTATGGCTTGCATAGACTTGCTCAGTGTCAAATACAGAATTATTATAGTGTTTCTTTCCCTTTAATTTTTACATTTGACTTGGGCATAACCTATTGGTTTATTTTAGTGTTCCCTAGCATCTGTAAAGCCATCAGTGTCCACATAATTTGGATATAAAACATGTGAATAACGATCACTAAAGCAAAAGAATTCTGAAACATATATGAAAATACACACACACATTACAACATTGAAAAAAAAAATTAGAATTAAAGCAGAAATTGTGAAGAGGATATCAGGACATTTCTGTGGAAGATAATATTTTAATGTATTACATTAGCATAATAGCTTAAGATTTTGATCTTGACCCATGTTATTTTGTTTTTGAAATAATGATAAGCATTTTATCTTGTGATTTTTAACTTGATCCTTGTTTTTTGCCTTTCAAACATTAATAAAGGCCCATGTACACCATTACCTTCAAGTGCCAGGATTCAATGAAGAAGACTTTACCAGTAGCCTTGAAACTTTGCATGAGGTGGAGGAAGGATATACCAAACTGACAAATATTACAGACAAAACAATACCAAGATTACAAGTACTGTGATATTTATTTCTGCAATGCACTTATGTACAAGAAATAGTATATCATCATCATCAACAAGGAGAAGGACTTATTAATTTTAACAGGCAGTAATTATTGTGTCCTTGTAGTTTCAAGCTATAGTTGTGTAATATTTTAGGAAGTATACTTGTTCTGTAAGGTTGCAGTGCACATGTTGCATAGACTGAGAAATCACCCTTGCTATTACCCATACTGTCTTCCTGACATTTATACATAGTATATATATTTATATATGCAACCATTCTGTAAAGCCTTTGTCATAAAATCATTGACTGTGATAATCATTAAATAAATAAAATCAGTAGTTTCTTCAGTGATGTACGAGTTAAGAGTTACTGTAACATCAAGAACATGTTTGTCATAATCAGAATTAGAATTTTCTGAGAAATGAATTTGGTCAACAACCTGTCCATTTTTTTGCACAAATATGCATGTGGTTGGCATAATTGTGGTTTTACAAGAGTCTGGTTCTACCAATTGGGAATCCTACTTGTTTTGTGTTCTTGGCTCTCCTAAACGCCTGAGTACTAAATTTGCCCTCCAATGAAACAATATACAATGGTCAAGTATGTTTTGTTAAGGGTAGTTTTTCATCACCATCATCATGTTCAGGAAGGATTCGGTTTGATTCCTTTTCCTTGTATCCTCAAAATGAAATTGGTCCCTCCATCTCTTCCTCGGTCATCCTATGTGTTTTGGTCCTTGGTTTATGTCCTTTTGGTTTATATTGTAGTGCTTGTTTGGGTATCCTATTTGTGTCCATCCTCTGTATGTGTTGTAGCCACTTTTCCTGGTACTGTTTTATTTCCTTTACTATATGCTCTGCTCCTGTTTTTTCCCCAATACATTGTTTTTTTAAATCTAGTTTTGTATATTCTCTGCTCCTGTTTTTTCCCTAGTACATTGTTTTTTTTTTTTCTTTATCTAGTTTTGTTATTCCAAGTAAGTGTCTCAAAAATTTCATCTGTGCTGCTTCTAAACATTGTTCCTCTCTTTTCTTCAGTACCCAGACTTCACTTCCAAGTTTCAATGCTGCTTTAGCTGTAATGTTGTGAATTCTTAAATTTGTTTCTTTATTCATTTGTTTTCCAAAATGTCTCCGTATTGCTCCGTTTATTTTGTTATAAGTTTGCAATTTATCTTCTAAATCACTTTTAAATTCTGATATACAGTACCCCAGGTATTTAAAATCTGTTACTTGTTCAATAATATTGTCATTTATCACAATTTTTACCCTCTGTATGTGGTTCCCCCACATTGCCATTGATTTAGTTTTTGTGCTGGATATGGTCATTTTGTATTTTCTTGCTGTAAGGTTCAGGTCGTATGCCATTGTTTGTAGGTCATCTTCTGATGTTGCCATTAAAATCTGGTCATCTGCATATAGTATTGTGTTTACTAATTTCCTGTTATTTAGCTGTACACCCTTCTTTATCACTATTTTAAATTCCTGTATAATTTTATTAATGTATATATTAAATAATAGCGGTGAGAGGCCACATCCCTGTCTTACTCCTTTATTTATGTGTATTGGTTCAGATATACCCTGATTAAATTTAATTCTAGCCTTCGTATTCCTGTAGATACATGGATCCATGAATATTACACTTTATTGTATTTAGTAAATAATTTGGGATTTTATTATCCATCATTTCCCACACCTTGGCCCTGTTAATGTTATCATATGCCTTTTCATAATCTATAAATGAAAGAAATAGCGGTAAGTTGTGTTCTTTTCTTTTTTCAATTATCGATTGCACCGTGAATATAGCATCGGTACAGCTAAGGGTATTTTTTATTGATAAAATGAAATTTCCCTTTATTTTCAGATTATTACTATGACATGGTGCTGATAAAATTTGTCTTCTGGTGGATGGGAATGAAGTAACACTAGTTAAACCAGTGTACATACACTAATATTTACTTCCCTCCCCTTCCGAAGGAAAATATTAAGTCCGCTAGCAGCATCAGGGTTTCGAAATAGGGTGGTTCTGCTGGGTGCATAGCTGTTACCGTTTCGAACCATGGATTTTTGAACTACTGGAAATCTCTTCCTGCTACTACAGTTACCCCGCCTTTTCCAATAGATGGAAACACAATAGCACGTCATGCGTTAGCAGCCAATAACCACGGATCGGAGCCCGTAACAGAGTTCAACCTCTGACCCATGGCATAGATAATCCGTGAGCATTCATCCAGATGTAAATTGTCCGTGATGTTGAGTAATCGAAATGGGGCTGTGATGCATGTTGCAGAACGTTCGGAGGTTAATGTCAGTTACACGTGTTGTACGCATTATGTGGACAAGTCTTGGCATTTTCGTACAGCTTGACGTTTGATTTGCATTCTTCTGCTGTAGTATGTCAGCTATGTTAACAGCCGATTGGTGTCCCCTCGGAAGGGACACGTACTTTAGGTAATGATAACCAAACACATTGATTCCAGCCTGCAAGAAAGTACAGAACCAAGTAAAGTACGATGTTGCCTAGTGATCTGTGTTGAATATGCCTGTTTTATTGTCGTTATACATATTTTGGAGTGCTTAAGAATAATCAGACTAAGTAGATAACTTCACCCTTATGTTACGGCACGTATTCTCCAAAACACAATTTGTATTTCGGCTCCCAGCAAACAGCTTCACACCCTAGGCAGGAATTTCGGTAAGGGAAGTAGTGATGGCAAAACAGATTTCGTAAGGGGTGTCTTGAAAAGGTGCAGCGAACAGTTGTAATCCGGGGGGAGTACATGATTCCGAATCACAAAGCCTTGTCCATTGTGTACACGGACAGCACCTAGGCGTAGTAGAAACCACTACAGTCTACAACCTTTAGCTGCTAACGAGCCGGTATTTTACTTAAGTATAGTAGACATAGTAAAAACCACATCTAACCTTGAGCCTGTTATGGTATTTTTTACACATGCTGTTACTAGATCTAAGTAACGAATGTGGCAAATTACTGGACAGAATGCACGGTAGTAATTGCTCTTAGAATATTGTGGACATTTCATCTTGAACCCATTACATATGTTCTGTATTACTTTTGTTTGTTTTTGCCTGTACTAGTTTGTAACTGTTCTTGACGGAAGACTACAGGTACTGAACTTGCATAATCAAGGTGTAATGAAGGTTCTCTTTTACTGGTAACACACACAACAGATACCTGGTGCAGGAAATGCTATTTTTTTAGATACTGCATTTGTAAAACCATAAAGTTAGGCATTCATTTTTTATGTTTAGTGACTGTACAGCACATTACATCTGTTCAAGGACATTAATTCTCATAACTGATAAGCTTACAAACTTCATGCATGCTGTGACTATTAATAGTAGTATCATGCATACAGGGAGCATTTTTATCACCAGACTGCTCCTATTAGAGTGGGAAACATTGTTACTGCATAGCAACCAATGATTTCACCCACCCTGCAATAAAGAATGCTCTCTGAATATGTAATGTGTTTGTATGCAAGGTGTAACAAAACTAAAACTGTTTTCAGATGCATAGTAATAAGAATATTTTTACTGATTTATTTTAAATACAATTGTAAAACCTGTGATTTAACAGAAACCTTTTAAAATTCTGTGACAGTTTTCAAAAGTTGACTTCAATGAAATGAAATAGTTTATAGTGTTCCATAAACACAAGGCAGAATTGCTTTGTTTGTTACTTTCTTGTACCCTGTTCCATTTTAAAAGGCTTCTTGTTGGTATCATATTATATTTAAAATGAAAATTGATGGTTTTATGTTAATTACTGGTATTGTGAATTTTGCAGAACCAGCTTATCCAAATACGCATCCCTTTATATTTTCAGGAAGTTTGAGATTTACTCTATGGCATGGCAAAATGAGGTGAACCTGGAAAACATGAGTGTTGCTGCTGCTCCATATGGAGGACCAGTTGCACTTATCAGAGACAGAAAGAAATTTGTCAAAGTTCAGGGAATAGGAAAACCAATTATTTTCATATATTCTGCCTCTGGAAAAAATATATCATCAATTGTCTGGTCTAGTGGGCAGATCATTCAGCTTGGTTGGTCTTCTACAGAAGATCTCCTTTGTATACAGGATGATGGTTCAGTCTTGATATATGACATGTTCGGCGCATATCAACATACATTCAGCATGGGTCAGGTTAGTGTTAACCGAGTACATACCTGCAGTACCGCATAATATTCCTGCTGATTTAGACATTACAAACAAGAAGAAGCAGGCTCCTTCTTGAAAAGTTATTCACTTAATGAAGAAATTCCCTGCCTTTTGAGGGACCAGAATGTTCATTAATGTGCTCTCAAGGGCCCACATTATGTCCCTATTCTGAATCACGTTAACCTGTCATGCCCTGTGTCTTTAAGATATACTCTCATCTTGTGTCAATAACGAAGTATCAAAGTTTAACCGGCAAGTTGAAAAGAAATGAAAATCTATAATAATGTAAAAATGTTAGAAATAGACTTAAACAGAAAATACTTTACTAAATATGGTCAGCTTTTGAACTTATCTGGTAAAGAACTAATCTCTGTGAAATTAACCATGGTTACCAAGGAATTTTTTAATAAGAAACAGCTGTCCCCTATTTGCCTGTAATGGAAAGATTCTTTCTCTGAAGGACTCAAATCTAGATTATCAAAAACCGAATTAAGGGTAGTACATCTGGAAGTTATGAATCACAATAACTTAGATGAATTATCCAGGATTTCACACCCTTCCAAACAACAAAGGAAAAATGCAGCCTTGATAAACCCAGATTCTTTATGGACATAACTTATAAACATTATCACAAAGTCAGTCAGATCAATAAAGGTGCTATTTATTTCAAAATATAAGAGGAAGAGGAAAGAAAGCTTGTGAACTGTTAAGTCATTTGCATCCAGACTTCCCTCATGTTTTATGCCTGACAGAACATCATTTTAAGTATTCACAATTAAACGTGGTTCATATTGAAAATTATAATTTAGGAGCCTATTACTGCGGACGGCCATGCGACAAAGGTGGTGTAGCTGTTGTTGTCCATACTAGTCTGTGTTTCTTAATTATTAGTATTAAACATTCTGAAGAACAAGATATAGAAATATGTGCTTTAAAACTTTAATTTGGTATTTTAAACATATGTGTATTAACATTTTATAGAGTCCCTTCTGGTAATTTTAGCCACTCTTTACTCAAATTGGACACTATTCTTCAATTATTATGTACTCCTACTCTGCACATTGTTATTTGTGGGGACATAAACATTAATTACCTAATGGAAAGTAAAAAGAAGAACCATCCAGACAATTTATTACTTTCGTATACCTTAACTAGCATTATTAATTTCCTAAAGAGAGTTCAAAATACCTCTGCTACTGCAATAGATAATATTTTTATTGATATATCTTAATTTGAAAGTTACACTGTAACTCCTATTTTCAGTGGTTTGTCTGACCATGATGCCCAGTTAGCACTGATTATTCCCATATGCGTATACAAAAATCTAAAACTGACAGGAAAATTAATAAGTACATGGTGTCTGATTTTATTAATAATTTTTTTTTCTGTGGCGCTACGACCCAACACGGGTCATGCCCTCCTCATTCTTGAGGTTTTCTAGCTCACGCACAATGGCGCACCACAGCCGGTAGGACTCCTCTGGACGAGTGATCAACTTGTCGCAGAGACCTCTACCTGACAACATACAACACTCACAACAGACAAACATCCATGCCCCCGGTGGGATTTGAACTCACAATCTCAGCAGGCGAGCGGCCACAGACCTACGCCTTTATTAATAAATTAAGCAATGAATAATGGGATACCATCTTTAACAGTGATGATGTCAATGCTATGTTTAATTCCTTTTTAAATATTAATTTAACTATCTTCTATTCCAGAAAGAGTAATAAACAGGAATGATAATGATAATAATAATTGGATCACTTTAGGCATCAAAACATCATATAGACATAAAAGGGAATTGTACTTCTTATCATACAGCATTAGTTATAATCTGGAATTAAAAAGGCACTTCAGGTATACAGTAAAATTTTGTCTAATGTAATTAATCCTTAGGTTACTAATGTCATATATATATGGAGCACCTATTCTTGATGTTTCTAGATCACACACAACGACGCAGCACAGTCGGTAGGACTCCTCTGGACGAGTGATCAGCTCGTCGCAGAGACCTCTA
>Ga0268261_10000581_pt1 | contig 23287 bp, 20 predicted proteins | sample TergutNc150P1_FD_190353 | JGI IMG/M metagenome (GOLD analysis project Ga0268261, IMG submission 190353) | Nasutitermes corniger P1 segment gut microbial community from laboratory colony in Florida, USA - Nc150 P1 (SPAdes) (version 2) | ecosystem: Host-associated > Arthropoda: Insects >...
TCCTCCGTTGTTTTTTCAGTTCCCTGTCATAGTGCGACTTGGAAAGGCGCAGGTAATCGACGCCGTTGTTTTTAATTTTCTCGATATGCATAATTCCCGTTCCAATCCTATGTTGATATATGTATATCACTTATATCAAATAATGAAACGGGTTTCAACCCCTAAAACCCTTGATATCAGATGTTTTTCGACAGAGTTTTTTCGGAGCCGGGTGTAAAACTCGGGAGGCAAACCGGTTTTCATCCAAGTGCGGGCAGGGTCATTCCAGTACCGCAAGCTGTGGCTGCTCCTTAACCGCTTGATGGACGTGCTATAAGGTCTATGGTATAATGAAGGAAATGCCATTGGATAGGGGTGTGTATGATGAGCAGGAAATTGGAACTGGAGTGGCTGGATCCGAAGGTTGATTTTATTTTCAAGAAAATCTTCACCAAAGAGGGAGTCCTCATTGACTTTTTAAATGCGGTATTGAAAAGGAAAAATGCCGGGGATAAAATCGTTTCGGTAATCATTGAGAACCCGGAAACCAAAAGGGACTTCATCAATGACAAGTTTTCCGTTTTGGACATTCGGGCGACCACCCACAGCGGGGAAATCGTCAACATCGAAATCCAGCGAAAAGACGAAAAAAACATGGTGAAACGTTCCCTTTATCATTGGTCAAAGCTCTACGGCGAGCAACTGGTATCAGGTGATAACTACCGGGAACTGAAAAAGACCATCTGCATTAACATCCTCGACTTTGAATATCTGGAAGAGGAGCCGAACTTTCATAATGTCTATAAGCTGTTAAACATCAATTCCTTAAAAGAACTGGAAGCCCCGATGGAAATCCATTACATCGAGCTGCCGAAATACGAAAATTCAAACGACAAAAATGACAACGAGGCTCTGAGCAAATGGATTGAGTTTTTAAACCATCCACAGGACACATCAAAAAGACCCGAACCAGCCCTGAAGGAAGCGATTCAGGAACTGGAAGTCCTAAGCTACGACGACGAAACCCGCAAGCTGTATAAGTTGCGCCAAGAAGCGTTTTATGAAGGGATTCGGCAGTTGAATTCCAAGTTTAGCGAAGGACGGGAAAAGGGGATAGAAGAAGGTATGGAGCAAGGCATGGAGAAAAAGCAGACACAAATGGTGCAAAGACTATTTAAGCTGGGTATGCCACTTAACCTAATCGCCGAAGCCGCAGAAATCTCTGAAAAAGAAGTGGAAGCTATTTTGGCGGGTAAAAAACCGGCAACAGTCGCCCCACAATGACAAAAATTTGGAAAGTTTTCATAATTCATTGACTTTTAGGCGAAATCAGGTATACTAGAACAAAACAGACGAAAACAAGAAGGGTGGTCAAGAGGATGAAAGCTCATACAAATCAAGTGGCACGATTTTATTTTTATGGGTACTTTCAAACAGGGTCTCTTGGCCACTGTTCTTTTCTACTACCCGAAACCAAGTAATTGCGTGTAGCAGGATAGACGACCGCCGGGCAGACCTCTTAGTAGGCTTGTCCGGCTTTTTTGTTAATAAAAGGCTGAGTGACCCGTTCATGGAGACTGAAGCTATAGGAAATGAGGAAAACGTTATGAACATTGGTATTGTGGGGCTGGGCCTCATTGGCGGTTCCGTGGCAAAGGCTTACAAACGTGAAACTGGCATGAATGTGTGGGGCACGGACCCTTCCAAGACGACCATGGATTTCGCACTTTTGGCGGAGGCTATCGACGGGGAGCTGACGGATGCCAAAATTGGCGATTGCGACTGCATTATCCTGGCGGCTTATCCACAGGCAGTGATTGACTGGGTGAATGCTAATGCCCATAAAATATCGGAAGCTACCCTAGTGGTGGACTGCTCTGGTACGAAGGAAAAAATTTGCGAGGCGCTCTTTCCTGTTGCCAGTGAACATGGCTTTACCTTCGTCGGGGGACACCCCATGGCGGGTACCCATAATTCGGGCTTCAAATACAGTCGGGAGGACCTGTTCGATGGGGCAACCATGGTTATTGTCCCGCCGACCTTTGAGGACGCTTCCTTATATAAGCGGATAGAAACGTTGCTGGCGCCTATTGGCTTCGGGGAGATTTCCTTTACCACGGCTGCCAAGCACGATGCCATGATTGCCTTTACATCCCAGATGCCCCATCTCATTTCCAACGGGTTCATCAAAAGCCCCACAGCCAAAGCGCATAAGGGTTTCTCTGCGGGAAGCTATAAGGATTTGACCCGGGTTGCCTGGCTGAACCCTTCCATGTGGTCGGAGCTGTTCCTAGAAAATCGGGATTATCTCCTTCAGGAGTTAGAGTATTTCGAGAGTGCAATCCATGCTTACAAGGAAGCCATTGAAGCAGGGGATAAAGTTAAATTAGCCCAGTTATTGGAAGACGGTAAGCAAGCGAAACGGGAGGTGGACGGACGGCCATGATAACCATAAACGTACCAGTGAACAAGCCATATGATGTAAAAATCGGGACCGGGATACTGCCAGCAATCGGCATGAAAATCCGGGAATTGTTGCCGCAAACCCAAAAAGTTGCCATTATTACCGATGAAAATGTGGCCTGCCATTACTTGGAAGCGATGAACGCTTACTTGCGGGAAGCGGGATTTGAAGTATTGGAATATGTCATCCCACCGGGTGAAGCGTCCAAAAGCAGTGAAAATTATGTGAAACTGCAAAGTTTCTTAGCAGCAAACCAGTTGACGGGGACGGATGCCATCATCGCCTTTGGCGGAGGTGTCGTGGGCGACCTGGCGGGCTTTGTGGCGGCGACTTACCTTCGGGGAACCCCATATGTCCAAGTGCCGACCAGCCTTTTGGCCATGGTGGATTCTTCCGTGGGCGGCAAAACCGCCATCGACTTGCCGGAAGGGAAAAACCTGGTGGGGGCATTTTATCAACCCGCCCTTGTCCTTTGCGACATCAAGTTGCTTGAAACTTTGCCACAAGAGGTGTACCATGATGGCTTTGCTGAAATCATCAAATACGGGATGCTGGACAACCCGAAACTTCTGGAGGACTTGGCCAAGGACACCCTTGACCTAGAGGAAATCGTGGCGACCTGCGTGACCATGAAAAAGGACATTGTGGTGGAGGATGAGTTCGATAAGGGGCTCCGCAAATTACTGAACTTCGGCCATACGACGGGACATGCCATCGAGCAGTTGAGCCATTATGAAATCAGCCATGGGCAAGGGGTTGCCATCGGGATGGCCATGGATACCCAAGCGGCTGTCAACATGAGGTTATGCCCGAAAGAGGCATTGGATGTGCTTTTAAGCCTTCTGGAAAAATTCCAGTTGCCACACCGCACCCCATACACCGCCCAGGAAATCTATGACGCGTCCTTGATGGACAAAAAACGTGAAGGCGGTACCATTTCCATGATTATCCCATCAGTTACCGGGAAATGCCATTTAGATAAATTTAGTTTGGAAGCATTATTCCAATGGATAGAAAAGGGGGTACGCACATGATTGCGACCATACAACCAGGAACTGTGTCAGGAGAAGTCCTGGCGATACCATCAAAATCCCATTTGCACCGCTTGTTGATTTGCGCGGCATTGGCGGATACCACCACGAAAATTTTGTGCCAGCATACGGGGGCGGAGGACATCAAAGCGACGGTTGCCTGCCTTGAAGCGCTGGGTGCCAATATTGATAAACTTGAGGACGGCTTTTTCGTCCAACCCATTGATAGGGATAATCTGCCAGAAACTTGTGTGCTGCCATGCAAGGAAAGCGGTTCGACGTTTCGTTTCATGCTTCCCGTTGTCTGCGCCCTCGGGGTGACTGGGGAATTTCACATGGAAGGACGGTTGCCTGAACGACCGATTGCCCCCCTTGACCGGGAATTGACAGCGAAAGGAATTACATTATCTAAGCCGACTGCGACGACTTTGAAGTGCGAGGGGCAGTTGCAACCAGGTGTATATACCCTTCCAGGGGACGTTTCCTCCCAGTACATCAGCGGTTTGTTGATGGCTTTGCCATTGCTTGATGAGGACAGTACCCTTGAAATCACCGGGGACATCCAATCGGGGGACTATATTTCCATTACCCTGGATGCCCAGGAAGTCTTTGGGGTGCGCCATGCTTATGCTAACCAAACTTACTCCATTCTTGGGAATGTTAAACTGGCAGGCCCTGCTGAAATTATTGCCGATGGTGACTGGTCCAATGGGTCTTTCTGGTTGGCTTGCGGGGCGATGCCGAAAGGTGATGTGGTGCTTCGGGGGATGAACCCCAACAGCCTTCAGGGCGACCGCCGCATGACGGATATTTTGGAGGCTATTGGCGCCCATTTGAGCTGGAACAAAAGCACCGTGGCGGTGAAGGAAGGGAAGCGGCAAGCCGTGGAAATCGACGCAGGGCCTATCCCGGATTTAATTCCTGTACTCTCCGCTATTTTAGCCGTGGCGGATGGGACCAGCATTATTCGGAATGCCGCGCGTTTGCGCATCAAGGAATCAGACCGGTTGACCACGACGGCCAATACGTTGAATGCCCTCGGTGCCAAGATTACCGAGATGGAAGATGGGCTGATTATTGAAGGGGTACCATCCTTAAAGGGTGGCACTGTCGATGCCTGTATCGACCACCGGATCGCTATGACAGCGGCAGTGGCTTCCATGGCCTGCACGGAGCCTGTTATTTTAACAGGGGCAGAAGCGGTCAACAAATCTTACCCGAAATTATGGGAAGACTTTAAGTTACTAGGAAAATCACTGGAAATCAGCAAGGAGGGGGCATAGTATGGCAAGTTTTTGGAGAAACCGTTTATCACTTTCTATTTTCGGGCAATCCCACGGTCCGGCAATCGGCATGACTTTGGATGGGCTGCCAACCGGTTTTGAGATTGACCGGGAAGCGTTGCAGCAGTTTTTGAACCGCCGTGCTCCGGGAAGAAACCCCTGGTCAACAACCCGCCGGGAAGAGGACAGCCCTGAGTTTTTGACAGGGCTTGCCAATGGCTTGACTTGCGGGGCACCCTTAACCGCAGTTATCCACAACCAAAATACCCGCTCCGTGGATTATGATAAGCTAAAAAGCATTCCTCGTCCCGGACATGCGGATTTCCCCGCCCATATTAAATATGGAGGACATCAAGACGTTGCCGGAGGCGGTCATTTTTCTGGAAGGCTGACGGCTCCCCTATGCATTGCCGGCGGGGTTGCCCTGCAAATCTTGGCATCCAAAGGGATTTACATCGGAGCCCATGTGGCTTCCATCGGCAAGGTTAAGGATGAAACGTTCGATGCCGTTTCAATCAACGAAGGGCAGTTAGCAGCAGTTGCCCAAAAAGAGTTTCCGGCGATTAGCGATGAGGCCGGACAGCAGATGAAAGAAACCGTTGAAGCGGCCCGCATGAGCCTCGATTCTGTGGGCGGGACTATCGAATGTGCCATTATCGGGCTTCCTGTTGGGCTTGGCGAGCCGATGTTTGATGGGATGGAAAACCGGTTATCTTCTATGATTTTTGGTATCCCCGCTATTAAAGGGATTGAGTTTGGCGCTGGATTTGAAGTTGCGGAAATGACTGGCAGTCAAAATAACGATGATTACTATTATGAAAATGGGGAAGTCAAGACGAAAACCAATAACCATGGGGGGATTTTAGGGGGATTGACCACGGGGATGCCTTTGATTTTCAAAGTTGCCGTGAAGCCTACCTCCTCCATCGCCCAGAAACAGGGAAGCATTGATGTCATCAAAGGCGAGGATACCATTTTGGAAGTCCGGGGTCGACATGACCCGTGCATCGTCCCAAGGGCTGTCCCCTGTGTGGAATCGGTGGCGGCCATCGCCATTTTGGATGCCATGATTGAGGGGGGCAAACTATGAATTTGACCGAACTTCGGGACGAAATCGACCAGTTGGATTTGGAACTGATTGCCCTTTTTCAAAAGCGGATGGAAATCGTCACGAAAGTGTCCGACTACAAGCGGGAAAATAACTTGCCAACCTTGGATAAAGGGCGGGAATCCAGTAAGTTGCTAACGCTATCACAACATTTGCCCGAAGAGTTGAGCGGGTTCATTTATCCCCTTTATGATACCATTTTTGAAATCAGCCGAAATTATCAGCATCAGCGCCGCCGAAAGCCAACCTCCCTATATGGAGAAATTTTCAAAGCGGTTGAAACAACCCCGAAAATGCTCAAAAAAAATCCCGTGGTGGCTTGCCAGGGGATTGAAGGCGCCTATTCAGGGCTTGCCAGCAAGCGTTTGTTCAAGCACCCGGATGTCCAGTATTTTTCCTCCTTTGAAGGGGTTTTCAAGGCGGTTGAACAGGGGCTGTGCGAATACGGTATCCTGCCACTGGAAAATAGCACCGCCGGTTCCGTTAACGAGGTTTACCGCCTGCTTCAGCTTCATGACTTTAAAATCGTCAAGAGCCTCCGCTTTAAGGTTGACCACAATTTAGCGGTTAAACCAGGGGTTAAATTAGAGGATATCAAGGAAATTACCTCCCATCCCCAGGCCCTCGCCCAATGCTCTGGACTTTTGGACAAATTAGGCAAGGAAGTCAAAGTGACCCCTTGCGAAAACACAGCCCTTGCCGCCAAAATAGTAGCAGGCTCCGAGCGTCAGGACTTAGCGGCCATCTGTTCCAATATTTCCGTCGCTGAATATGGGCTTACTGCCATTGAGCAGGATGTCCAGGACCAAAGCAACAACTACACAAGGTTTATTTGCATTTCCAAAAACCTGGAGATTTACCCGGGTGCGGACAAGACCAGCATCATTGCCATTTTGCCCCACCATCCCGGTGCCTTATACAAGGTCCTTTCCCGGTTCCATGTCCTTGGCATCAACTTGCAAAAACTTGAAAGCCGCCCCATTCCTAACAAGGATTTCCAGTTCAAATTCTACTTCGACCTGGAAACTTCCGTCTACTCGGAGGAGTTCGGCACGCTGATTAATAGCTTGGATGAAATTTGCCAGGAATTTAAATACTTGGGCAGCTATTTAGAGGTGGTCTAAATGAACAAATACGGCCTCTTAGGGGAAAAATTATCCCATAGCTATTCGCCCATAATCCATAAGGAACTGGGTGATTATCCCTATGAATTAGTGGAAGTCAAACCTGAAGATTTTGAAAACTTTATGGACGCGCTACCATATTCTGGTTTGAACGTGACCATCCCCTATAAAAAAGCAGTCATCCCTTATTGCGATGAGATGTCCGAAGCGGCAAAGGCGATTGGAAGCGTCAACACCATCATCCGCCGCGAGGATGGCGTACTCTATGGGGACAACACCGATGCTATCGGCTTCTTGCACCTCCTTAAAATGAGGAATATCGAGGCTAAAGGCAAAAAAGCCCTCATCCTTGGAAGCGGTGGCAGCAGCCTGACCGTCCATCATGTCTTAAAAAACGAAGGCGCCAAAGAAATCATCACCGTTTCCCGCCATGGGGAGCACAATTACGATAACATCCACCAGCACCATGATGCCCAGATTATCGTCAACACCACCCCTGTCGGCATGTACCCCAATAATGGCAAGTCCCCAGTTAGCCTGAAGCCCTTTCAAAGTCTGGAAGGGGTCGTGGACCTGATTTATAACCCGGACAAGACAGCACTGCTTTTGGAGGCAAATATGCTATCTATCCCCAGTATTGGAGGACTGCCCATGCTAGTGGCACAGGCGGCCGCCGCCGCACAGGTATTTACCAACGCCGAGGTAACCAGTGAAAAAATTGATAAAATCGTGTCCAAAATAAGAAAGCAAACCCAAAATGTAGTCTTGATTGGAATGCCAGGTTCCGGGAAATCTACCATTGGACGGGAAGTGGCAACCCTTATGGACCGTCCTTTCATTGATACGGACCGTGAAGTCGAAACCCTGGCCGATAAAACCATCCCGGAAATTTTTGCAGAAGAAGGCGAGGCTGTTTTTAGGGATTTAGAGGCCCAGGCCATTATAAAAGCCGGAGCTGTTAGCGGGACCATCATCAGCACAGGTGGCGGTGCCATAACCCGCCCTGAAAACTATGCGCCCCTGGTACAAAACGGCATCATCGTCTTTATTGAACGCCCCTTGAAAAAATTGGAACGAAAAGGGCGCCCATTATCAGGCGGTGATTTGGAAAAACTTTTGGAACAGCGGCTGCCTTTATACGAGCAATTTGCGGATTACCAAGTGGCCAACACGGGTGAAATCCATGACGTGGCCCTGGATGTGCTCCAGCTATTTTACGATTCCATCAACTCAGCCATTTAGCAACCAAAAAAGCGAACGCCACGGTGTTCGCTTTTTTGGTCCCTTATTGGGTCAATTCAACTACATATTTGTACTTATCGGAGCGGTAATAAGTTTCGGTATATTCGATGTATTGCCCGCTTGTGTCTTTGCTGGTGCGCGTTCGCTTTAAGACGGCTGCCCCTAAAGGAATTTCAAGCTTTTCGCTGATTATTTCATCGGCAAGGGTCGCTTCGATAAACTCCTCAGCATGGCCGATGGTAATGTTTTGCTTGGAAAATTGGTGGTAAAGTGAATCATATAAGGAAACATCAGTTGGCAGGCTCAAAGTACGCGGCACGAAAGAAACGGAATAAAGGATGATGTCGTCATTCACCATCCGTGTACGGGTCAGGCAAAATACCTCGTCAGCCGCATCAATGCCAAACACGCTTGCCACGCTCTCCCCGGCAGGCACCAGCATCGCAGCAATTTCCTTATTTTTCAGGATAAATCCCTGTTCCTGCATTTTTTGGGTGAAGCTTTTAATGGTGGTGAGGCGGTCAGCGATGGCATTGGATAACACGATGGTCCCTTTTCCACGTCCCCGCTCTTTCCTTAAAAGCCCTTCATTGACCAATTCTGTAATGGCTTGGCGTATTGTCATTCGGCTGACGCCAAACATTTCTTCCAACTCGTTTTCCGAGGGGATTGTTGTCCCGATAGAGTATTCATTGTTGATAATTTTTTGCCGGACGATGTCTTTTATTTGTAGGTAAAGCGGTTTTGCATCCTTTTGCCTCTGTAACATATTGCCACCCCTTAATGATATTAAATGTGAAAGTTTTCGTTTATTAACATTATAACGTTTTTTGCGGGATTTTGCAAGCTGAATTTCACTTTTTGGTGTTTAAAACCTTTAATAATGGCCCACAATGAATCAACTGTTTGGAAAAGAGGTGCATCGTATGATTACTCTTAGGAATGTTTGCAAGGAATACACCGTTGGCGGACAAAAGACGGCTGCTTTGAAAAATGTTAATTTGGATGTAAAAAAAGGGGAATTCGTTGTGGTCTTAGGTGCATCTGGATCAGGAAAATCCACTTTGCTCAATGTTGCAGGGGGATTGGATACTGTTTGCCAAGGGGAAATCAAAGTGGATGATCATACTATTACTGACTTATCTAGCGATGGGCTGACGGAATTTCGCCGGGAATATTTAGGTTTTATTTTTCAGCATTATCATTTGTTGCCCAATATGACGGTGTATGAAAACGTTGAGGTGGGGGCACGCCTTAATAAAGATGCTAAACCGGCAGCCCATGCCTTAAAAGAGGTCATGCTCGAGGACCAATCTAAAAAATTCCCTTATCAGCTATCGGGGGGGCAACAGCAGCGGGTTGCCATTGCCCGGGCTATAGCCAAGAACCCGAGGATTTTATTTTGTGATGAGCCAACGGGAGCCCTTGATGAAGAAACTGGAAAAGCGGTGCTAGAGGTGTTGCAAAAAATCAATGAACAGCTGCAAACAACGGTATTTTTAATCACCCATAACCTGGGCATTGCTGAAATGGCGGATAAAGTGATTAAGATGAAGTCGGGTGAAATCGTTGAAGTGAAAAATAACCTCCTGAAAAAACGGGCTAAAGAGGTGAGCTGGTCATGATTTTAATAAAAAATGGTCTTAGGTGCGCCCTGAAAAAACCAGTGCAATTTTTATCCCTGGTTTTTTTCATGTTGCTCTCTTCTTTCATTTTCGTATCTTTAGAAGGTGCGACTTCCTCTGTCCAATATTTTGTTGACGATTTTACCAACCAGACCCTTCAAGAAGATTTCTTCATTGTCTTGTCCCCGCCAAATATGGAACAAAGGCGCATGATGCAAGCCAAGGACAGGAATTTGGTGCAGTTTTATGAAAGCATCATTGAAAAGCTGGAAGAAGAATTCAATGCTACTTTTGATGGGCGTTTCTTTCGGGATGTGGTCGTTGACGATGGCAACCGTGCCCATACGTTTCGCTTTATACGGGAGACTACCGACGTTAACTTGACATACGTCATCGCTGGTGAACTTCCAACCCAGGACAATGAAATTGCGATTTTTCGGGAATATGCTAATCGAAACGGGCTTGTGATTGGAGACGGACTTGATATTAACGGGAGATTATTTACTATTACGGCTTTCATTGCGGTGCCCGATTATATTTACCCTATTTTTTCCTTTGACAGCCCATTATTTACCCCCAAAACACAAACCATCGCCCTGTCCACACCTGTTGTCTACGACAGCCTTCAAGAACGGGAATTAGTCTTATACAGTGGGTTTTTCAGGGAGGCATCCGTTGACAAAAGCCGGTTGATTGCTGAAATTGCCAACTTTCCCGGAGTGTCGTACTCTATGGGGAACCAGGCAAATGTCAGGATTAGCACCATAGATTTTCAGTTGAGTGGCAACCGGATCCTTGCCATGACTTTTTCTAGCATGCTTTTGATGATGAGTGTCTTGGTCTTAATCCTTATAACGAAAAAACGGATTACAGCAGAGCGGGTGCAGATTGGGGTTTTAAAGGCTTTGGGTTATAAAGAAGGGGCGATTATAGCCAGTTATTTGATTTACCCGGTTCTTGCCTCTTTTGTAGGTGCCCTGACCGGCTATTTCCTTGGAATCGGTGTTGCTGTCAACCTGGCAAATAGCTATGTGGTCAATTTTGTTGTTCCATATGTTAGGTTTTACTTGACCTTTAGGCTATTTTTGCAGGGGGTGATCCTCCCAGTAGTCATTATTACCTTGTCTAGTTGTGTGATTTTATGGAGCTTCATTAAGGGAAACCCCATCAACCTTATTCAAGACAAAAACCACTTGCAGATGCCTTATTTAAGTGAAAAGCTCAATAAAGTGCTGACCCCATTTTCCTTTGAAACCCGCTTCAAGTATTCCCTGGCGTTTCGAAACATGGGGAAGTTGCTGACTTTGTTTGTAGTGGTCTTTATTGCCAGCGCCTTTTTGGTTTTCGGATTCTTGACTTACGATGTAGTCGGGGGTGTTACCCAAAGGGCATTCGGCCAGGCCAACTACCGTTACGAAGTGAAATACTCCAGTTTCAGCACAGCCGAAATAACAGAGGGTGAAACAGCGTTCTTACGGTATCAAGTGGAACCGGATTTTGAAGTTGTGGGTGTCCCTTTCCAACTTTATGGGATTGATCCCTTTAATAAGATAAATCCCCTGTATGCTTCCACAGGCGAAAATATTACGTCCGCCACCCTTGAAGGGGTGTTAATCAACGAATTCATTAGCCGGGCTTATGGGATTGAGGTCGGCGACGAGATTAGTTTTTCCATTGCAGGAAGGATGTTTACATACCCAATAAGCGGCATAGTCAACCATTTTAATGGCGCCATGCTTTACATGGACATCAATCAGTTGAGGGAAGGACAAGGTTTGCCATCCAATGTCTTTAATGGCAGGTGGACCAATGATTTCCCGCAAGATTCCAGCAATTTGGCGTATGTTTTTTCCATGGAGGAACTTGAACATAACTTAGCAGTTGGCATGGAGATGATTCGTGTGACCCTCCAAATCATGGTTGGTGTTTCCGTCGGGCTTGGCAGCTTCATGATGATTGTCATCACCAACTTTATTATTGAGGAAAACCGCCATCAAATCTCAATTCTAAAAGTGATGGGATATGGAGAGTTTGAGGTTTCCAACATGGTCCTCACCATCTATTTCCCTTTCATCCTAGCTGCATACCTGTTAGCCATCCTGATGGTAAGGGTTGGGATTGACCTCACCATGTCCCAGATTGCCAGTAGGCTCCCTTTTTCCATCCCGACAGACTTTAACCTTCTTCAAATCCTCGTCGGTGCGACTGTCGTTGTCTTTACTTATTGGTTATCCATCCGTTTATCCAAGATTCAGCTGAATAATATCAGTTTACAGGAAGTGTTGAAGCATTAACTATAACGTGCCAGGCAGCGTGGATAACAAGGCTGTCTGGCATTTTTTTTGTTTTTTCACCTATTATTTACATTTTGCTTGCAAAAGCACTCGTTTAGGGTTACAATAAAAATAAGTTAGGTTAACCTAAAATAAAGGGTATTTTTATATGACCGTCCCATTTTTGAAGGTTAGCCTAGCAAGGAACTAGCATCTGTTAAAGGAGTCAAGGGAATGAATTTATCGTTATTGCATCAATGGAATACAGTTTTTTTTGTGGCGATGACCGCTTTATATGGCTACCAATTGCTGTATCTATTGATCCCTTTTCTGATAAAGGGAAAAAAAATTGAGCAAGATGTGCCAAAAAAGACATTCGGGATAGTAATAGCTGCCCGAAACGAAGCCCAGGTCATTGGTGAATTAATAAAAAGCATCCATCAGCAAAATTACCCTGGGGAAAAGGTGAAAATTTTCGTCATTGCCGATAATTGCACCGATGAAACAGCCATGATTGCCCGAAATTTAGGAGCGGTAGTTTGGGAGCGTTTTGACCAGTCACAAGTTGGGAAAGGCTATGCCCTCAATTACTTGTTTAAAAAGTTGTCTGAAACTTATGGGAAAAACGCCGTGGATGCCTATTTGATATTCGATGCAGATAATGTGTTGGATGAAAACTATCTGTTGGAGATGAACAAACATTTCGTTCAGGGGCATGAAATCATCACCAGCTACCGTAATTCAAAAAATTATGCGGTAAACTGGCTTTCAGCCGGGCAATCCCTTTATTTTTTACAGGAAAGCCAATACAAAAACCGTTCCAGGGCACTCCTTGGTTCGGGCTGTCCCATTTCAGGGACTGGGTTTTTGGTTTCTGCTGATATTATCAATGAACAAAATGGCTGGCATTTTCACACCTTGGTGGAGGACATCGAATTTTCTGTCCACCATGCCATCGCTGGCAATAAAATTGCTTATTGTGAAAAAGCTGTTTTTTACGATGAACAGCCAACGGATTTCAACCAATCCTGGAATCAACGGCTTCGATGGGGCAAAGGCTTCTATCAGGTGTTCATCAAATATGGTTTGGACTTATTTCTGTCTATTTTTCGGAAGGGAAGCTTTTACGCCTTTGATATTTTTATGAAAATCTTTCCTTTGGGATTTTTAACAGGGATTTTGCTACTCTTTAATTTGCTGGCTTTTGGGTACGGCTTAAGGAGCAATCCACAGGCTTTGATGTCCAGTGCATTGGTTTTATTTTTGGTCAGGACCTACACGATGTTCTTTATTGGCGGCCTCATCACCGTAGCTTCTGAATGGAATAGGATATATGCCACGCCTTTTCAAAAAATCGGCTATTTGTTTACCTATCCACTGTTCGTACTGACGTTTGCCCCCATTTCAATGGCAGCCTTAATCGTCAAGGTGGAATGGAAGCCAATCATCCATAAAGAGGCAAAATCACTTGCGTTAATCCGTAAAAATGCGGAATAGGTATCTAAAAAATGGGTAACAGAAGGCAAACGCTTCATTAATTACCAGGATGTAAAATTATGGGGCAGCCGATTGGCTGCCTGCTAGATAATGGGAGAGATTGAGATGAATAAAATGCAAAAGAAATTTATTAATTGTGGATTGGTTATAATGGCATCATTTTATTTATTGGGTTGCGAATACAGGGAAGTCGGTTCCAATAGCGCATCGGATGTGGATGCTACAACATTTGCCACCAGTGTGCATGGAACGACCCCTGAAGCATTGGCTTGGGCCATGAGCCCTGACGGTGCCTGGGTTTTTAGCATGCAAGACGATATTACGGTTGAAGGCCCGCTTATCATTGATGGCTATGTCCCACGGCATGATGGTGGAAGGTTTATTGATGTGTATGCCAGGCTTATTGCTTTATTTTACCGGAGTGGCCGTTACGGAAGCCCTGAAGGGCGGTTCAATCTGACCGTAACAGAGGGCATCCATTCTTATGCTTACCGGACGTGGCTGCATGGCGTGATTGATGAAGCTGGCAACCCTAGCCATATTTATGGTGATGTTTACATCAACCACTACGGTTTTCATTTAAGGGATGTCATCATCCATGGGAATTTGACCTTTGCCACAAGCTCGATAAAATACTGGGCGGGCGCCAATTTTTGGAACCGGGAAACTTATGAGATGGATTCCGTGGCATTTGAGGATGTGGTCACTGGCGAAGTCCGTGTGGCTTCAGCCCAATAAATTACGGTGGTGTGACATGATTAAGAAAATGCCTCAAATTATTTACCAATCCGCCATCGTTATATCAGGGGTGACGGCAACCATTTTATTTTTTGCAGCCCGCAGCAGGTTTGTGGTTCCTACTTTGGTAGCCTCTCTGCTGCTTCTCATTCTATTCACAAGGAGCCAACTATACAAGGATATTTTCCATGAAATAAAGGAAATGGGCATCCTGGGCTCTATGGCAGTCCTTGTCATTAGCGGGACAGTCACGGCATCCATGCTAGCACATTTCCCGTATTCCCAAGGGATATTGCTCCTAACCGGTAACCTCGCCATTCCATCAGGAATCCTTCGCCCTGTCTTGATGTTAGGGGCAATCCCTTTCATCTTTTTTTATTTAACCTATTTTTACCGGCTGATGCTAAAACCTGCGGCATTGCTCGTACTGGGGCAGCATAAACTGAACGGTTGGGTAATAGGGATTGCTGCGGGAATCATCTTGACTTTGATAGCCTTTTTATTTTTCTTAAATTACCATACCCCGGTCTTTTTTTCCCCAAGGCAGGCAACAATGGCATTGGGGGATGCTTATCACGGGTTTTTGACAGATGTTATCTTTCAGACGGACACAGACCCAATATTTTCCCATTACAATGTTTTCATGAGGGATGTCCCATCCCCTAGGCAACCGCTCTTTAGCTTATTTTCATTTCCCTTGGTTGCCCCTTTGTATGGGCTGGGGAATTTATTCCCATGGATCCCTAACTTATATCCAACTTTGGTAATGGGACTGCAGTACATCTTAGGTTTTTTGTCGGGGCTGATGATTTACCATATGGTGAAAAAGGAGCTGCAGCACCCACGGCTATTTTTGGTGTTTTATTTGACAACCTACACCATGGTCATCTTCCCATTGATCCTTGAGCGGTTTTTGTTCGGGCTTTTTTATCTCATCATGTTGGTGTACCTCCATTATTTTAACAAAGGCAAGGACATGGCATGGCTCGGTGCTGTTGGTACCAATGTGATTTCCCTGCTCATGGCAGGGGTTTTATTTGATTGGGGGAGCAAGCAGTCTTGGAAAAGTCATGTTATCCACTCCTTGAAGCGGGTGCAAATGTTATTGGCCCTAATGGTTTTCTTTGGACGGCTCGGTATTTTCTTTTATGACGGGGCGGTTTATGACTCGGCAAGGTGGCTGATGCCAGATGTGAGCTTTTCCAATCAGCTGATGCAGTTCAGCGAGTTTGTGTACGGAAGCATTGTCTTTCCGGAAACAGTCATAGGAATACGGGGGATTCCCAGGTATGAACAAAGGATTGTCACCGAATTTAACATATTAGGGCTTCTGTTCATCCTTATGTCCATTTGGTCCGTCATAAAAAATCCTGCGTCCTTCTTTGTCAGGATTTGTGCTTTTTGGCTTTTGGTTTCATTTATTTTATTCGGTATTTTAGGCTGGGCGGTTGACCAACATAATTTGTTGCTATTTTCCCCTTTGTTTTCTTTTAGTTACACCTATCTCATCTTTTTGTTTTTCCAGCAGTTGCTTAGCCGGGTCAAGTGGTCCGGACCAGTGCTGGCTGCGCTCATCTTTGGGCTTGCCGCATATAACCTTGCCGGCTTATTTGATTTATTGGAGTTCGCCATCACTTATTATCCATCAGGAGGCTAGACGTTCATGCTGTATTTTAAATTGCTGCGGGTCAATCATTACCTGAAAAACCTGCTCATATTCCTTCCCCTTATTTTTAGCATCAATTTCTTCAACCTGCCATACTTTATCCTGGTAGCCACTGGGTTTTTGTCCTTTTCCTTATTGGCCTCAGCTATTTATATCATCAATGACATCAAGGACCGGCATGAAGATGCCATGCATCCCACGAAAAAAATGCGCCCCATCAGTTCTGGGGAAATTCCCATCCGCACTGGGATTTCAATAGGGGTTTTCTTATTGGCTGCTGCTTTTATAGGCGGGCTAGCCTTGTTTCAAATTCAAGAAAGCCCTGGCATCCTAATTTTTCCGTTTTTGTATCTTCTCAATAATTATGCCTATACGTTTAAAATCAAGCAAATCCCGATTTTAGATGTTTTAAGCATCGCTGTGGGATTCCTTTTTCGGGTCATGTTCGGCGCTTCGATCATCAACGTCCCTGTGTCCCCGTTTTTATACCTGACCATCCTGACATTGGCATTTTACATGGGTTATGGCAAAAGGCGCGGGGAGTATAAAGCTGCTCACCAACGAAAGTCCCTGCAACGTTATTCATTGAAATTTTTGGAGAAGAACATGACCATGTGTGTCACCCTGGCCATTGTTTTTTATGTTATGTGGACGTTGGCCCTTAGCGACGATTATATGATATTGATGGTCACCACCCCCCTGATTTTGCTGATCCTCATGCGTTACAATTTTATACTTGAAGGGCAGTCTGATGGCGATCCCATTGAAGTCGTCATAAAGGATAGGCTTTTGTTTGGGTCGGTGGCAGCCTATGGGGGCGTGCTCATTACCTTGCTGTACGTTTAAATCGTATTTTCAGAGGCTTTGGCGCAAATCTGCTAAGTGCGTTTTGATTAATGGAAATGGGGGGATAGCACCTCGCCAGAAAAAGGAAAGACTTACATTCGTGAAAAAAAAATTTACCAGTAATGATTATCGTTATCCTTGACAATGTTTTGAAAATGGGGGATAATCGGAGTATAGATTACTAGGAGGTATGAAAATGAACCCTAATTATTTAACGACGGCAACAGGGGCGCCAGTATCCAATAACCAAAGCTCCCTGACGGCAGGGGCAAACGGCCCGGTCCTAATCCAAGACGTGCATTTACTTGAAAAATTAGCACACTTTAACCGTGAGCGTGTCCCAGAGCGTGTGGTCCATGCCAAAGGAGCAGGTGCCCATGGTACGTTTACAGTGACTAAAGACATGTCCAAATACACGAAAGCCGACTTATTCAACGGTGTTGGCAAGGAAACCCCGATGTTCCTGCGTTTTTCAACGGTTGCAGGCGAGCTTGGTTCTTCCGATACAGTACGTGACCCGCGCGGGTTTGCGGTGAAGTTTTACACAAACGAAGGAAACTACGACTTGGTTGGTAACAATACGCCGATTTTCTTCATCCGTGACGCCATCAAATTCCCGGATTTCATCCACACCCAAAAACGTAATCCAATCAATGGCTTGAAAAACCCGAATTCCGTTTGGGATTTTTGGAGCCTGTCCCCAGAGTCCGTGCACCAGGTAACTATCCTGATGTCCGACCGTGGGATTCCAGCAACCCTTCGCCACGTTCATGGATACGGTTCCCATACGTTCAAATGGGTCAACGAGCAAGGGGAAGCAACTTGGGTTAAATACCACTTCCGTACCAACCAGGGAATTAAAACCTTGTCTCCGGACGTAGCGGCGAAAATTGCAGGGGAAAACCCGGATTACCATACGGAAGACCTTTACAATTCCATCGAAAACGGCGATTTCCCATCTTGGACTTTATGCGTCCAGTTGATTCCATTTGAAGTTGGTTTAGAGCGCCCGAATGAATTATTCGACGTGACTAAAACCATGTCCCAAAAAGAATTCCCACTACATGAAGTTGGGGTTATGGAACTGAACCGAAACCCGCAAAACTTCTTCGCTGAAACAGAGCAGGTGACTTTCACGCCAGGAAGCTTTGTTCCAGGAATCGAGGCATCCCCTGACAAACTCCTTCAAGGGCGCTTGTTCGCTTACGGTGATGCACATCGTTACCGTGTGGGAGCCAACCACCAACAACTTCCAATCAATGCACCAAAGAGCAATGTTCACCACCACCAGCGCGATGGCCAAATGGCGTTTAGCAATGGGACTGGGTCAATCAACTATGAGCCAAACACTTTTGATGGCACGAAAGAGGCGAAGCAGCACGCACCTCATCAAATGCCACTTACAGGGTTCACAGGGCATTACGAATATGACAACGACGTTTACAGCCAGGCGGGTGTTCTTTACAACATCTTCTCCGAAGGGGAAAAACAACGCACAGTTGACAACATCGTCGGCAGCCTAAAAGGGGTAACCCGCCCGGACATCGTATGGCGCGCCATCAACAACTTCTACCAAGCAGATGCAGATTACGGGGCACGTATCGCCAAAGGATTGGGTCTTGACAGCCTGAAGTTCAGCAAAGGGACACAGCACCACGAGCTGACTGAGGACTTATTAGCTGAGGTTACGAATTTACTGGCAGGAAAGACTGCTTAATTAACATAAGTGGGCGTACATGGTTGCGTCCCCCACTTTTAAAATAAAGGAGAGAAACATTATGGCTAACATTTTCAGTTCACTTGTTTTGCATGCAATTTTTGGATTGGTAGGTTTCGCTGGTGCTTTAGGGATGAGCGTAAACTTCGCTAAGGAGAAAGAAAACCTTTCAACTTTGACTAAAACCGGGATGATTATGGCTTATGTAGGTACAGTTGTATCTTCTATCCTTGGTTTTGCTTCTGCTACAAACAACAACCCAATCGTAGTTGGCGGCTTGACTGTTGCAGCGGTTGTTTACTCTGGTGTCAAGTTCTTGAAACCAGCTGGGGAAGCTTCTAAAAACTAATTTGAGGAATAAAACCCACTTAAAAACGCAAACAATCTAAGTTTGCGTTTTTTTGCATCAATTTTCATCTTATTTTATTGACAAAACCTTCTAATCCCACGTTTTTGGGAATTAGCAGGTTTCGTTTAACTTCCGCTAAAGATGTGGAATTATTGTAACTTTGCTGCTTTTTGTTGTCTGTAATTGTCGGATGGGTTATAATTGACCTAAAAGCAGTCGGAAATTAAAAGGAGCAGGGTTATGGAAAAAATATTGTTTGACGCCGATACAATCACCCGCTCCCTCAAGCGGATTTCCCATGAAATCATGGAGAAGAATGAAAGCCTTAACGATGTTGTTATCATTGGCATCAAGACACGGGGCTCATTTTTGGCACAGCGCCTTGCGGGATTCATCCATCTTTTTGAAGGCATTGAACTGCCTTTAGGGGATTTGGATATAACAAAGTACCGGGATGACATTACCCATGAAATGAAGGAAGTCATCACAAATCAGAGCACGGTACCTGTCACGCTGAATGACAAGGTTGTCATTTTAGTCGATGATGTGCTATTTACCGGACGGACTATCCGGGCAGCATTAGAGGCGGTAATGGAATATGGGCGCCCTAAAAGTGTCCAGCTGGCGACGCTTATTGACCGTGGGCACCGCGAACTGCCTATTCGTGCCGATTACGTGGGGAAAAACATCCCCACTGCCAACACCGAAACTGTAAAAGTCTATCTTAGTGAATATGACGAGCGGGATGCAGTCATCCTTTCGAAATAGTGGGGAATTTATGGATAAAACGTTATTTCAGGAAGACTTATTGAATTGGTACCGACTGGTGAAGCGGGACCTTCCGTGGCGGCAAAACCTTGACCCCTATCGCATTTTAGTATCAGAAATCATGTTGCAGCAAACACAAGTTGTAACGGTCATCCCATATTACGAACGGTTTTTAGACTGGTTTCCCACGCCACAGGCCTTGGCGGATGCCTCGGAAGAAAAGCTGTTAAAAGCCTGGGAAGGCCTTGGTTATTATTCTAGGGCCAGGAACTTGCAGGCAGCTGCCCAGCTGATTGTGGAAAATGGGGGTTTCCCCACTACCCATGAAGGGATTTTATCCCTAAAGGGTGTTGGGCCTTATACAGCTGGTGCAGTAGGGAGCATCGCCTTTGGCTTGCCCGTCCCTGCTGTGGATGGAAACGTCTTTCGGGTAATCAGCCGGATTTGTTTGATATTTGAAGATATCATGAAAGCCAAAACCCGTAAAATATTTGAAGAAGTAGTACAGGCGCTTATTCCAAATGAAGAAGCCGGTGACTTTAACCAAGCATTGATGGAGCTGGGGGCGACGATTTGCAACCCCAAATCCCCTAAATGCATGGAATGCCCGGTACGCAGGCACTGCCAGGCATTTAAGGAAGGGCTTGACGACCAGCTGCCCGTTAAAACCAAACCTATGAAACAAAAGCGGATAAAGCTTGTCGTTGGGATTGTTGAAAACCAATACGGCGAAATCCTCTTTGATAAACGTGGGGAAAGTGGTCTCTTGCCTAATTTTTATGAGTTTAGGACCCTAGAATACAAAGGTAAAATGGAACCAGCAGCTTATCTCAAGGAAAACTTGAAAGAATTGGGGAAGGTGAAGGACATTACACCAATCGGCTCATTCAAGCATGTTTTTTCCCACCGGATTTGGGAAATGGAAGCTTTTACAGTCAAACTAAAAGCAATTTCGGACGAAGTAGCAGAGGGTTCTGGCATCTGGGTCACCCCTGCGGACCTGGACGATATTTCATTGGTGACTGCCCATCTTAAAATATGGCATCAAATAAACGGCGGATAAATTACGGAAGAAAACAAAAAAATGAAGCGTTTGCGGCTTCATTTTTTTGTTTTCTTCCATCCTCTTATGGTATAATAAGGGTGAATGTATGAATTGAGGTGCTAGGATGAAGATCAAAGAAGGGAGCGTTGTCCGTGGTAAAGTGACGGGCATCCAATCTTATGGTGCTTTTGTCCAATTAAGCGATGATTGCAATGGCCTGATCCACATCTCGGAATTATCGGAGGGGTACGTCAAGGACATTCGGGACTTCGTTCATATTGGGGAAACAATTGAGGTCAAAGTCCTTAAATACAATCCTCAAAGTAAACAGGCGAGGCTCAGTTTGCGGGGGATCAACCCGACGCACTATCGGTTTCAACGGATGAAAGCCTCCGATTTTGAAACTTCCAGCGGGTTCGCCCCACTTGCACATTATCTACCAATTTGGATTCGTGAAGCTATGGTCGGCACGGTCAAGCCAAAATCAAAAAAAGCAAATAGGAGGAATTAAACCATGGGAAAATTTTTATCATTTAATTATGAGAATGGGCTGGATTTCTTGTCCAATCATGAACTGGAATATGCGGGGGAATATGCTAAAAGCCTTCACGCGCGTATTCATAACCGGACTGGAGCGGGATCCGATTTCTTAGGGTGGGTGGACCTGCCGGTCAATTATGACAAAAACGAATTTGCCCGTATCCAAGCAGCAGCGAAAAAAATCCAATCGGATTCGGAAGTGCTATTGGTTGTCGGGATCGGGGGATCTTATTTAGGGGCGCGCGCTGCCATCGAAGCACTGAACAACCATTTTTACAACTTGCAGGGAGCAGACCGCAAAGGCCCGCAAATCATCTTCGTCGGGCATCACATTTCATCCCGTTACATCAAAGAATTAGCTGAATACCTACAGGATAAAACGTTCTCCATCAACGTGATTTCCAAATCCGGGACAACAACAGAACCAGCCGTTGCCTTCCGCGTATTCAAAAAATTATTGATTGAAAAAGTCGGCCGCGAAGAAGCTAACAAACGCATCTACGCAACGACTGACGCCGAAAAAGGTGCGTTAAAAACCCTTGCTACCGAAGAAGGTTACGAGTCCTTTATCGTCCCTGATGATGTAGGCGGGCGCTTCTCAGTCTTGACAGCTGTAGGGCTTCTTCCCATTGCTGCATCAGGCATCGACATCGAAGCCATGATGCAAGGGGCCGCCGATGCCCGCGAGGAATACGCATCAGACGACCTATCCCAAAACGAAGCTTACCAATACGCTGTCGTGCGTAACGCCTTATACAACAAAGGCTTCACCATCGAAATGCTGATTAATTATGAGCCATCCCTACTGTACTTCAACGAGTGGTGGAAACAATTATTCGGCGAGTCCGAAGGAAAAGACCTAAAAGGAATCTTCCCGGCAGCCGCTTCCTTCTCAACTGACCTTCACTCCATGGGCCAATACATCCAAGAAGGCCGCCGCAACATCTTCGAAACGGTCATCAACGTCGTGGACGCTGGTGCCGAAGTCCTAATCGAAGAAGAAGCCGTAGACCTAGACGGACTAAACTACCTAGCTGGCAAATCCGTTGACTTCGTCAACAAAAAAGCCATGCAAGGGACATTACTTGCCCACGTAGACGGTGGAGTACCTAACTTAACCATCGACTTACCCGAGCTAACGCCATATGCATTCGGATACCTAGTCTACTTCTTCGAAAAAGCATGCGCCATGAGCGGCTACCTGCTAGGGGTCAACCCATTCGACCAACCAGGGGTAGAAGCCTACAAGAAAAACATGTTCGCCCTTCTTGGCAAGCCAGGAAACGAAGACCTAAAAGGGTCGCTTGAAGCCCGCCTGGGAAAGTCCACTAACATCACGAAGCCCGCACTAAATGGCGACGTGAAACCAGCAATCAACAAGCAAGCCTAATTGAATAACGACTGTCAGTGACTAGGGTTGCTGGCAGTTTTTTTACGTAAAAAAGCCGTTCTGAAGAACGGCCACTATCACAACTCACCAATGCTTTCTTGAAGTAGAGGCGAATTCCTTAATATAATTGCATTCCTTTGACCTTACTGCCACCTCAAGATTTATTTTTAAGACACGTCAAAATGCCTTGAATTGAAAATCTGTTTTACGACTCACGAGAACATTGGATATAAACATTTAGCTTTCCTTTCGATTTTAGGGGCGATATTCCTTTAAAATAAATTTTTTTACATTTGCCTGCTTCAAGGGGGGCGAGGCGAATACCGCCTAAATAAGGAATCCAAGAATGTCCATTATCAAGAGAATACATCAAATGGGTAAGCAACTTGGGATCGGCGATGAGCCGGATATGGGAAATTGGTTGCAATCCTTTGTTGATAACGCAAATTAAATAGCTACATACATAAGGGTGGAAAGAAGAAGGGCGACATTTTTTTTTACAAAGACAAACCTTAGACTTTGGCGCGGCCATAGGTGGAGTAGGCTGAGGGTGTGGATTGACGGGGGGTGTGGCCACAGGTGGAGTAGGCTGGGGGTGTGGA
>Ga0268261_10000582_pt1 | contig 23287 bp, 17 predicted proteins | sample TergutNc150P1_FD_190353 | JGI IMG/M metagenome (GOLD analysis project Ga0268261, IMG submission 190353) | Nasutitermes corniger P1 segment gut microbial community from laboratory colony in Florida, USA - Nc150 P1 (SPAdes) (version 2) | ecosystem: Host-associated > Arthropoda: Insects >...
GGGGGGGGGGGGGGGGGGTGGAGAGGGGGGAGAAAAACCAGGTACGTGAGATAAGCAGCAGCTGAGACAAGGCATAACTTTAGAATGTTTATTTGTATTGTTTACATTTTGTAACCCAACTGATAACTTTGGTTGGTGTGGTTGTTTTGAGTTCTCATGTTAGCTGATTTTGGTGAGGCTTCGTGTTCTTTGTTGTTGGCTATCCTGACCACTCACTCTGGTAACGCAATCTGGTGGAAGAAAGCTACCTCTACATCACGACGGTGGCCATACGTAATTTGCATGTAGAATATGGACACTGTACGGTAAAGCAGACGTACGGAAATGTCTTTAAATAACGCTGTTAAGGTTACTAGTGGCTTATGAGTTTCATAAGCAATTAGCTCTGGTGAACTGCTGCATGAATGTACCGTAATTGTTGGCACAACCGTTTTGTTTGTTGCCCATCAACAGGGAATTTTATGTGCATTTTAAGCCATGGGAATGGAACCCCCTTTATAAAAAAATAAGTCTATTGCTCGAAATTTCGTACAAGTTTTCGGGAATGAACTGTGTATGAAAGTTGTGGGGGGCTGCCTGCAATTCTTCACGTGCTACAAGCGAGATGTAGGCTACACCGACCGGCAGCTTTATCGTCTGTAATCAGTGGAGTGCATTCTCCTGCCATCTCTTGACACTTCAAGGTAACGACCTATTTCCGTACTTCCTCAATGAAATTTCTCAACCACGGCACGGTACGACGTAAATAGGCGACTGGAGATCACAGCGCCTGCGCAACTAGACAGCATATTACCGCATTATAAGGCACTACGATAAACAGAGAAGCAACCTTCCGTAAATATGACAGCAGTTACCTCTACGGTAACAGAAATTAATATTTAACAACACAATCAATGCACGTACATCATAACACTGAGGCGCGTTCGCGAAACCATTCTTGCTGTGAAAAAATATGTATTACATATTCTGCGTGTGTGTTTATAGCTTTAGTTACACAGCATGCATTGCAAGTGCGCCATATTATATTGTCATCTGCAGCCTATCCGGTTCTACCATATTTTCCCACATTATCTCATAAACGGCACGATTTTCGAAGAAAGGTTATAGAACATAAAATGCGTGTTTCGATTTCCTCTACAACTTCTGTCTCATACATTTCTCGTTCTAAAAAGAATTCAGTGAGATATTTCATGAAAATCCGTCCAGTGTGATCCAATCTGTTCCACACGGATAGAAAGACAGACAGACACGACGAAGCTAAAAGTTAATTTTCGCAATTCTGCGAAAGCGCCTAAAATTTCAACATATACCTCACGCATCAATGAACACTCTGAGGCCTGAAATCCATTCATACGTTTAAAAATATATTTTGACGAATACCATCACGGTATGTTTTACCGATGTACAAGAAGTCGGTTCCTACGTCACAGAAAACACACTACGACTCCATCACAAAGGCGAATTCATTAATGCTATTTAGGAAAACAGTCGCTTATTGTGATAATGATACGAAACACACAAACACACAACAGTGTCCGAGCAACAGTGCATGCTTTTAAGGACCAACATATCGAAAAGATACTTTGTCAAGATATCAACAGACCGCTGCACTCACCTCTTGCAGTGCCTTCTTGTCGGCTACCTTGGAGCTCTGCAGCAGCCTGATTACATTCTTAGCTCCCTCCACCACAGCCGCCTCGATCCTCAGCCGGTGTCGCAGTTCCTCCACGCGCTCCTCCAATGGGGGCTCAAGGTTCGGCTCATATCTTTCTGCACGGAGAAAATCATCAATGTCATCATTAACTTGATAGGTAGCATCGCTACGTACTATCATCCACCGCGACCACTTCCTCAACGCCCGCACACTCATGGTGACGAAAACTAAATCATTTTGGGTATTCACGGCAGATTCTGCTTCACTTTAAGTGTTGTCATTTACCAATTACCATGGGTTTCACTTCACTAATCCACAAGCTTTATACTGACGTAGCGGGCAGTCAGTGACACACCGACGCCTGAAATTCATCAAAGTAATGCTTAAAAATCCACTTCCTACTGCACAGAAAACATTCTGCGTCTCCATTTAAAGAGCCCAGTCGGTTATGCCGTTTAGGAAAACAATCGCAATTTATTTTGTTGGCATAAGTAACATAAATGAACTGTGTGGGCAAAATGTACAATTTAACGTTAAAGGAGGTGGTACCTAAAGGGGTATACACAGCTCCTTAAAATACGTGAAAACGCCCAAGTAAAACTGCTGTAGTCCAAACGGCAAAAGGAATAAATCGATTCTGTAAAAGAGGTTTCATATAAATTCATTTCTTTCACTCTGTGGTTACTTCGAACATCCACATGTTCAATTCCACTACAAACAACGCCGATACACTCCGGGCTATTTCTTGTGCGGGCATCACACAACTCAAAACACAACCCAGAAATTCTTCCAACTGAAGACTTGACAAACAAATCTGCCGCTGCTGTCGGAGAAATGAACACAGCCTCTGATCACAAATCCGCTGTTCCACCTATCTGGTGCACTGCAGACACCTTCTACCGCACTTCCGGTTCAACTGGTATCAATACTAGCACAAACGAACAAGGTAAGCGGCAACCATGCCCATCAACGTCTCAGGCTATGAGTTCTTACGTTGTTACAAGCCACTAGATTAAATCACGCCGCGGGGACAGGCGGGAACAGTGCGTAATTATTGAGGATAGCGATGTTTTTGGCACTCCTCAGGGCGCAGAATCCGCCGCCCGAGGTGGTAGTCACTGGCTAATACGGTCAAGTACAAAGAGGAGGAAAGGCGGAGAAGGGATATGTCCGGTGCCAAGACGTGCCTGCACATCGTGCACGCACATCGATAGATCAGGACCGTTTCGGGTTAACAGCTCATTAGCAGCCAACAGCTCCTTGTTAATAAATTTACGTTTATTCAACGCGAATAAACGTTCCTCTATCAAGTAAAATACTTTACAGACGTAAGAAAACGTACAAGTGTAGATGGATTAATAAAACGGCCAATTCTTGTACTAAGATTCCACACTGCGAGGAGAACAACCAAAAACGTAAACAAGTCACGTGAAAGTGGTCTATAAAAATGAATAATGTACGTTGAAAAGGGTAAAAAAATTGGTCAACCCAGTTTCTTATTCACGCTTGCAAGACGAATTTACGTCGTTGCTGTTGTTGTTGCTGCTGCTGCTGATATTATATTACCGAAGTCAGAAGGTTAAACGACGAAGGAAATATTAAATAATGTAGTTACTACGGGGGTTGTGAACCCACCGATGCCACCAATTTGTAATACCTCCCGGATAACGGTTAGACTTCCACTATTTCCTACCCGGACAGGTACTATATAATGCGAGATAGCTATGTTCCTACTATTCTCGTGTTAGCTTTCTCGATCTCAAATTTCGCTGCCACCAGGTCTGTATTTGTAATTTCGGCAGACTACTGACCACTACTGCCGTTTCTATCTATGATCGTAATTCACGGTGGCTACGGATATAGTAATCCCTCTACCGTGGCCACGCAGCACTTTAGTTGAGCGGCCTCGAACCGCTATACCAACTAATAAAACAATTCATTTAGGGGAATACTTGGGATTAGGTTATATCTAACTTCATCACAGCTTACGTCCCAGCAGAACACAGAATACGAGTTACATATTTCTAGTAAAATATATAATGTGTATTTTCAGCAAATCTACACTATATCTAACTTATAACTACACAACCTAAATATCTTCTATCAGATTTTGGCCTAGCAATATGGAGGCAGATCATCTGTGCGGTTTCGATTATCTCGCCTATATAAATTTGGAAAATACAAAATAAACCAATAAAATACTTTTCAATCAGTTTCCTTTTGTCTTGAGTTACAGACGAACTATGCACCACGCACCTGGTATGAACAGGAATATCTGAGGTACAAGGCTCATTTTGAGGCCTTGCGTAGAGCGCCGTGTCCTTTGCGTCTAGTCTCGAAAGTCTGATCACAAATATACTGCCTGTCGGTCATACAGGCCGGTACACCAGTTCATATAAGCGCTTACAGTTCATAGAGTTCACTTAGCAACAGCATATGTAGGCCTAAAGGAATGTGCTGTTACTAAGGATTCTGCAAACACAGTCTTCCTGATGTTAATGCGTGCAACTTGCTCAACCATTTTCGTATCTAAATGCAAACTTAAAATTTCCGATATGCCAACACAAAATGCAAGTTACACTTATAAAATTATCAAAATTCATTTCAAGTCCTACCAACGCTAACCAAATGTTAATGAGTTACTTTCCATACATTACAATAACAAGAAAAAATCGGATATATACCCTTCTCTGAAAATTATTTCACTGGTGAAAGCAGGATAAGTTGAGCTTGTAACACGCGTGAAAAGACGATGTGTACACAAAAACTAGCTGCGATACAAGTATGAAAGAGGTAACTTTGAAGATCTAAGGGTTTAAGGCAAGATATTAAAATAAAGAGCGTTTATTCCAAACGGAAATGCGCGCTACGGGCCGCATTATCGGAATGTATATGATATTCCTAGTAGACTGATAACACGCTTTCGCTTTACGCTTAGTCACACTGAGAAGTCTTCAGAGCAACCTGTGTTCAGGTTGCGTAACAGACTTCAATATGTCTTGTTGTGAGTGAATGTGAAGTAAGTGTAATACAGCGAGATTTTATTGTGACGTCAACAGGTGTCTTCTGTGAATAAGAGGGACGTCGTAATATTTTAACGCGTTCTTTATTCCGTGCATTAATTAGATTTATAAAATCTATACACAACCAAAAAATGCACTTTATGATGTACGTAGGTTGTTCGGAAAGTAACGAACGTTTGCGTTCGGAAAGTAAAGAACCAAAAAATGCACTTTATGATGTACGTAGGTTGTTCGGAAAGTAAAGAACGTTTGCGTTCGGAAAGTAAAGAACGTTTGCGGATACAACCCGCGCAGGTGTTTCACTGTACCAGATCAGTCGTTTGGTGTGTTCAGCAGAGTGTAGATAGTTACCTTTTCGAAGATGAAGGAGCACCTTGCTGGTAAACGATTTACAGATGATGAGGACCTACAGCATGCTGTCATGGACTGGTTGAACAGCCAGGCGGCCGTCTGGTACGAGGAGGAAATAAGTAAACTGGTGTCACGGTACGACAAGTGCCTCAATGTCCAAGGTGACTATGTGGAGAAGTAGGTGAAGGTGTGTGATAAAACCCGCATATTCTGTTTCTCTCCTATTATCAATAAATATCTTTGTATGGCAAAACGTTCTTTACTTTCCGAACGACCCTCGTATTTTTATTTATATTTTCACCAACATGTTTCGGCCAGTAATCCGGCCATCTTCAGGGTGATGTTTTTGATGTAAGAATACGATTGTAGTTAAATGTGTCACATTCACTCCACAGCATTAAAAACGTATAATTTCGGTTAAAAGTTTTACCTTTGAATAATAATGTAAAATAATAAGAATGGGTAATGATAAAATAGTGGAAGTTAATATTACTTAGTGTTTGTGGAATGATGTATAAAGCAGTTCTATGGTAAGTTATAATCGAAAACAAAGGTGATGTGTTGTCTGTGTGGTGTTATGGTTTCCTTTATTGAGTGAAGAAGAAACTGTATACAAAGGGTCGTAGCAAATTTCGACGTCAGATAATCGGTTTCAATTCCGTTCAGCACACCAAAATCTTTGTTGCAAGCATAAGGTTTTGTAACTGGCTCTGTCAAGCAGTGTGCAGTTATGAAGCAGATTTACTGCTAACTTACTTTACAGATGAGACTATTTCAATGGTCACGCCAATACTCAAAATAACATACACTGGCCGGCAGAAAATCCCAGGCAAATACACGATATACTACATACAAGGTGCCGTTACAGGTCATTACAGTTTAAGTACGGTGAGCTTTCAGTGCGATAAGAACAACCGGACCAATCACCATCAGAACGATACATCAAACTCGCGCACCTTCTTACATTTAAGTTACGAGAAGAATGAATATGTGTTCTTCGAGCAAAATGACACAACAGTCCGCATAGCCAATAATCGAATGGCAGCCTTACGTAACATTATTGGAACAGAATAACTAATTAATCTCCCTTTATGGCCTGCTCGTTCACTTTATCTGCAAGTCCTGTCACTATTAGCTGTGGGTATGTTTTAAAGACGGCTTGCAGTATCAGCAATTTCTAGACAAGAACTTCAAAGTTTTTAATAATACGTTCACAAGGTGTCAAGAATGTATGAGAGTTACAGGAGGTAATTTACAACGCTGCTACAACATGCGGTAACTTATATTACTCGTACATGGCCGATCCCAGTGGCTGCATGGTCTAAGGCGCGGGTCTGCGGCCGCTCGCTTGCTGTAATTGCGGGTTCGAATCCCGCCGTGGGTATGGATGTCTGTCGTCAGTATTGTGTGTTTTCAAGTAGAGGTCTATGCGACGGGCCAATCACTCGTCCAGAGGAGTCCTACCGAGTGTAGTGTGTATATGAGTGTGATCATGGTGCCTCGACAATGAGGAGGCCTAGGCCCACCAGGGCTGTAAAGTCATGGGGAAAAAAGTTATATTACATAATACAGGTTGTTAATGTGCAGTCTATGAATGGGATCCGCTTTAAGAGAGTTACCCGTAAAGCTAAATAAAGGAAATATGAGTGTGGATTGAATTCATCTCGTTCGGGATGGTATGAACAGAAACTTCGACTCCCATGCAAGAGAATTTGACTAGATAAACAACAATCAGATTCCCAAGAATGATTCAACCCGTGGAAATGGTTAATTACCTACTTCGGATAGGCAATTATTTTTAAACGCAGAAGCCGGGATAGCTTAGTTGGTACACGGAGGCTGTTGACAAAGTTCTCGGAATGCGCGCGAGACCCATTCAAATCACGTGACGACTAAGCTTGGCGTGGTGGTTCTAACATGTCTCGTTGTCGAGGCAAGATAATTATCTGATTTAAAGAAAGTGTGCATCGGCGACTTAAAAAAATCTTAACAAAATAGCGCACTGTGAAATGACGCAAAAAAAGGGAAAAGTGCAGAGAAAACTTACGGTCTGTTAAAAATTTTATTACGCGATGAGGTATGAAGTTGGTCAACAGTGTCTGAATGGTACAAACATTTCAAAAGTGGCCGAGAATTGTGGGAAGACAATCGATGTTCTGGTCCCCCGTTCACGCAGCTGTTAAAAACTCACTACAGTCAATGCTTTGATGCGTTCTTATCGACAATTAGTAGCCAGATACGTACATGGTATTTTATATATATATATATATTTATTTATATATTTATATATATATATATTTATATATTTATATATATATATATAAAGAGAAATCCGTAGAATCCTGTCTCACAACTCAGACCGGAGCTTTGGGCACGCGGCATGTCCCCAAAAAACTCATTCCACGACTTTTCACGCTTTAACAAAAAGCAACCGACTGAACATTAACAAAGACCTTCTCCAATACGCTACAGCATACGAGGGGTTCTTGCAATTATTACGGACGATGAAGCGTCGGTCCACGGATACAATGCCAACACAAAGCCCAATCTTCATGATGGAGTCAAAATCACTACCAAGACCAGAAAAAGAGCGACACAGCAGATCGAATTTGAAATCTATGCTAGGGTGTTTTCTTCCTAGAGGTCAAAGAGTGAATAAAAAATTCCAGCTGACAGTTTTACAGCATCTACGAAAAGCAGTGTACAAGAAACGGCCGTAACTTTGGCCAGAACACAGCTGGACGAAACTCCTGTGCTTCGACAGCATCCCAACAGCCCTGACCTCTCTTCAACATACTTTGTCCTGCTCCCGAAGTTGAAAGATAGTTTAAAAGGAAGTCGATCTGATTCAGAAGTGGAAATACGCGAAAATCGTTAGAGCAGCTAACTCAGTTATCTTCAGAATCCTAGGTGGCAGTCTGGGAAGAATAGACACGTCGTGTCAGATGTAGTATTGATGCACAAGAGGGCTCTTTCGAAGGTAATAACGTTCAAGCAAATTTAATCGGTAGGTAATGCGTTTTATTTCACACGTCCACGAAGTCTCCGAAAAGCTCTCGCAGTGACCAGGTACGCTACGAGGTGGACAACCGAAGAATTGTAGCTGGACCCAGCACAGGCAAGAGCAATTCTCCACTGGCCAGACCGCAGCTGAGGCCCGCTCACAATCCTATTCAGTGGGCACCGACGCCCCTTCCCGGGGGTTACAGCAAGCGGGGGAGTGTAGCTGACAATCTACACCTAATGGGGAGATAAAAATACGTAGGACTATAACTCCACTCCCCCATATGCCTTCACAGAGTGTAGAGAGACAATTGCCCCTTTCCCTTTTCCTTACCTTTCAATCGCCGGCCAATCAACTACGTTTCACTTTCCAGCTCTATTATAAAACAAGATTGTACTGCTGTATTAACAACAGGCTGCATCAACTGTGGCTGCCCTTTGAACAAAGTGATAACTGTATGTACCATCAGTAGCGTTGAAAACCGGTCGGGAACCCCTATAATTACTGGCGAAGTTACTCGCAGATCTCATATCAGGGATGGAGAAAACCGCATGACGTCACAAGAATGAAATCCTGTCCGAAGAAAACCCCAATGCACTTTATTATTCTGTACTGATGGAGGTTTCTCTTTACCCAGGAAGCCAAACACGCGGCGGGTTGCGCGGGGGCCTCTTCTACACCAATATGTGCCACTAGTTTTAATGTTAAAAACTATGCATTTTGCCCACACAGTGCACCTGATTACAGCCCTACACTTCATACGCGCATAATGTTTATTGCGTGGTAGGAATTAATTTTTTAAACGTAATTAACATGATCTCCACGGTTCAAAGCGTTCTAACAACGGTAATACATACACCAAACTTGTTTCGAAAAGGGAGACAGTACACTGTGCGGCCGTCCCACTTCGTCACGACCCACCGGCATATCAAGACAAATACCAGAATGCTCTGTGCCCTAGCACGTGACGTGTACATACTACTTTATTTGGCGCGGTATCAAAAGTTGCAACAAAAACGCCCACGTCTGTTCGCACTCGAGATCCACTTTACGGATATTCATGCCAAAGAGAAAAGGGGAAGGTCTACGAGTACCTGTCAACACATTCCTATGTCAGTTAAAACTCGGACAATAACGAGACATCTCACACGAATACCGACAAGCTAACAAAACATTTTGAGGGAGCGGAAATATCTTAGTATATACCACCAGCGCACCCGCGCATTTCTGGCTGTTTTACAGATAACTGGACAAAATGGAACGACGGCGCCAGAATTGTTGTTATAAGCGTAAATTTCCAAACTTCTCTGTAGTAAGCTGTTAGAATCCTGCCATAGAAGATCGCCGTGATTGGATACAGAAGGACAGTGCTATCGGATGTCTGACTCCCACGTCGCGAAGTGAAATACAGTACCGGAATTGGCCGGTGGCGCTGTTTTCTCTATTCAGACAACATGGCTTATTTAATCTCGCTGTCACGCTACACAGCGTCCAATAACAGGGTGATTAGTAAATAATAATTGTAAATGACGTGACAGGAGGCAGCAGCTCAATTTGAAGTATTTCCCCCCATCTGGCCGGAGTGACAGAACACCATGAACCCGTGAGGAAGTCGGTGAACCGATTGAAAATAAAACTGGGCATGTAACCGAACTTAAGTCGGAATCCTTACCAAATGAGCCAACTTGCCTGGTGCTAGGATGGTGCATGTCAGTTAATATTCTTACGATCATTATGTCCTCCAAGTCAGACACGTCTACAAAGCCCAAAATTTAGCACTGTAATACGCTACATCGGTTGACGCGACGGCCAACACATTGCTATAAAAGATGAGAAGACTTTCGCTGATAAATGACGACACAATCTAGAAAAACAGTATTCTTGGATCTGACACCATACTCTCGTAAAAATCTACCGACGCCTCCTCTCCACGGCTTTCACTTCTGTGAAACAACCCCATAATCAGATACCGGTCGTCGACATTGCGCGCAGATGTGGTAAGTTTCTGCATTACGCATGTTAGGTGGAAGTATTTATTGTTCATTGACAGCACAAACAAAATGTTAAAGGTGTTCCCCTGACCATTTCCATTCTCTCCCAGGGATGGCGTAGGCTTGAAGCAACAGCCTTCACCTTATTGGCATCTCGTAAACGAAGCGAAAACAGTAAATGCAAAAGTTTATCTGCCGCGTGTGCTTACGTTTCAGCTCACACTTCCTAGCTATCAAACTTCAGTGTGTGTTTATGTGAAATGGCTGTCCCTACAACTGCATATTACCTTAAAAACCTCTTCAATTAAACCAAAAGCTCCGGATTTAAAAAATGTTCTAAGACACGCCTATAGGTATTTGACGGCAAATGCTGAGCGTGAGCGGCAGCGGCAAAACCCATGTAAGTGTGAAACCATATTGCCGTAAAGAGCAAAGGTCTACCCTAAAAAGCGAATGCTCAACAGCGAACACTGTTGCCGTAACGAGGAGGTGCTTCTACTTGATGATGAATTCCCAATTCGTCTTGTTACAGCTCTGGAAAGGGAGAAAAGAGAGAAAAAAAACCTCTTGGGCATGGAAACGGAGATGTCGGAGACCAAGTCATTTGGTCTAACCTCCTACCGACCCTTCTTATGCAGGAAAACTTTTTCTAGAACTGGAAAGACAAGGTTAAAATTTCTGTGCAAGATGTGAACACCGCATCGTAACAGTAACACTATTGTTCGTCTATTCAATTAAGGATATCCTGAGCACTGGACAGGGAGGTGGGGCCCCATGGCTTCCTTTCTTGTAAGGTTATGTCAAAGGTGCTGTATATGGGTGCAGGCCATACTGGCCACGTGCTACCTAAGACAATTGCAGTTAAGGTACTAACTTCAGAGATACAGTGGTGTGACAACGACTGGACATCAGTCGTGCCACTGCGTCGAAATGTAGTCTCCAAAACTCACACCAATTCATTCTGTAAGTTTATTATTACGGAAGAGTGAAACTTACGGCCTCTGCCTACATGAGGTCCTGCGGTGGAGTGTCCAAGTTCACAAACACATAACGACAAATTCCACATCAATGACGACCTGCCACTTGACGCCCTCAACATGCGAACCATCACCCACGGCTCTCCAGTAATTCACATTATGTAGGTCTGCACAGGTTCAGCTGGACTTGGGGTTGTAGACGTCGCAGCTCGCTGTCAGCGGCAACACGCCAGAATGGTATAACCGGACAAGTGGCTGACTACGTAACCGTCGGAGCGTTTGGTCCACCTAGGGGTAGCGAACCTTTTTGACGGCGCGTGTCCAAGGTAATTTTGAAGAGAAAATAAGGTCTCTGGTTCTTCCACAATTATTATTGACTGCATTGTTATTAATGCATATTATAATTATTATATTATATTTATACTACAGGCCTCCTCTTGGCACGCGATAAGGAAAAAAAATTTGGAAGTAACTGGAGCTGTTACTACTTGCTCTTTAAAATAAAGACTGTAAAACGTTTTGTCCAATGTCATGTATTCGTCCAGTCACTACCAGGCTGGCACCGCAGTGACAAATATCCAGTCAACACTTCGCACCGTTCCTGTTTAGTGTAAAAATGTTTCACTCTCAGTACTATTTGGTAGCAACAGCAATGCACAAACAGTCTGTACGTAGTCAGATATGTGTGTGTGTGTGTATAATACACACACACATTCTTCACAATATACAGACGCTGGTCGTGTACAAATAAATACACTGGGCCAACAGTGTCTGCCGCCTGCCATAGGTTCGGCAGCCCTGGCCTAAACCTCAGGCAGGGCTGTGCTTGGGTGTGCTGGTCTTACAGTCCGAGCTTCGCACACAAGAATTTCATATGGATGGATGCACTTAACCTCCATCTTTTAGTTCCCCGCAAAGGCACACAGATGGCAGTCGCGCCGAACAGCATCGAGGATCGGCAAGATTCCTGCTGGTGGCAGAGAAGTTTGGATAAGCGCAGTGGGGCTTTAATACATAAACGAAGCTACAAGAATTAGTTAAACGTACAGACGTGGTTAACTCGTAAATGAGAAGCGGATGATGAATATGGGGATGATTCGTAGGCATTCGGCATGCAAGAGGGAGATAGTTTAAAACACGACATAAATACAGAATGTTGCGAATGGCGTGCAAAAATGGTGAAAGGCACTGTAAGGAAAGGAAGAGCCAATCCCGACGTCAAGTAGAGGACCAACTTACCAACTGTGTTGTGATATCAACAGTAACACGATGGGCAAAGCCCGGGAACCTAGCAATATTAAAACAGTAAAAGGTGGCCCTAGAACAGGCCATGAAGGTATAGTTCCACTCGTTTTTAACCTCGGCGTTAGATGGGGTTGTTTGATGAACGCCATGTCCCGGCTGCTTTAACCCCGGGAAAGACCTGGTACAGGAGGCTGGGTGGGTCCCAGCGTCGGTCTGGACGAATGAGGAAAATCTCGCCCCCACCGGGATTCCATCCCCCGAACGTTCAGTCCGTAGCGAATCGCTATACCGACTTTGCTATCCCAGTCCACAACCAGCGGTACTAATTAAGTTAAATGTCCCACGAAACATGCGAAACACGCTTTTCTTTACTAGGCACCCCGCTGGTGCACGTCTAGCCTGACTGCTATGTGATCAGATGAGATGAAAGTCTGTATATCGTGTGCCTGGTTGGCCGTTTGCTTGCAACTCACTCCTCTAACCGTGTAGGAGCTCCCCCCCACCCCAGACAAGGTATTTTCCGTACCAAATAAAAAATAAATAAAAATGAGTTTCCAGATAAAATTCTTTCATCGCACACTTTTACCACTGCACCTAACAATGAGGAGCATAAAACGCTCAGTCCTTCCTGGTATAAAATAAAGTAGGAAAGAATCCGTCAAACACACCTTTTTTATTTATTAGTTATTGCTGAATTGGCCAATTCAACAATAACTAATAAATAAACAAGGTGTGTTTGACGGATTCTTTCCTACTTTATTTTATTAACCTTTTAACGACGAAGCACATACTGCTTTATTTAAAGACCCATTTCGTACCGCGCAGTAAACACTTTTCTTCTCGGTTATAAAAACCAATCATTTAGCGTTATATAGGGGAAAATTCGCTATTTGTTGTGAGATAAATATAAAACACAACAATATAGTGTGGCATAATGTAAAAATTCTTGAATGTTAAACCCGCTGGTGCTTCACATAACAAGTAGGCCTTAAAAGGTTAATTCATGAACACATCGGGATGGCTTCCATCAAACTTCCTCGTATATGAAAGACGTGTGGGTACAGGTACACGTGCTGTCACAATTCGGGCAGCGTGGTTACTGACTGGAACACAAAACACTATACAGCAAAATGCCAAAGGTCAAAAACGTACTCACTGAACTCTAATATGTGTATAAAATTACAGTTTAATTAACAAATGTCATTCATAAACTTACAAAGGCTGCCCGCCATTTGCGAACTCGGTGTAACGCATTCTCTCTTTTGTTCCGCCGCCTCGAAGTACTGCATAGCTCCATCTTTGAAATTATGAATGTCAATAGCCACGCGCCAGTCCAGTATTAACTTTACATAGTACATCATTCAGAGTTACGTCCACTGCAGGTGCGCACCCATAATTTTTCGTTGAGGCGGGGAGTCTGACCCCGAGGCTACATAAAATTTATGTTTAATTTTAAAAACTATGTTATAAAAACCATGTCGTAAGTGTAACTGTAACATAAGAGTCTGTAATTGCATTTATATACATAAACAATAACTACATCTCCCATGACTCAATCAAAGTGCCCTAGCTTCTAGTTTTTTTTTAATTTCATTAATTTATCTTTCAAAATTCTAATGTACTAGTCATCAGCCGATTTCTGTGGCTGATTTAGACTGAAGAGTAAATCACCTTAACACTTTGGAGATTATCACATCCAAAAAAGTGTTTTTTTTTTTAATTTTGGTTTTGGGGAATTTGGGCCTCTTAGGTGCGCCCCCGATCCACTGAATGCCCAAAGCAATTGCGTAAAATTATTGTGACTGTTTCGCGACTAAACTCGGTTCACGGTTAAGAGCGAGTATGTACTGTCCCCAGAACATCTACTTAACCAGCTCTCCTGTCTGCCTGCCTTCCCCGACTCTCACCAACTGCAACTGGTGTTTTGATACCGCCTGGCATGAATTTCTACTAAAGAGCCATGTCACTTCGTTTTATTAAATTCAATAACAATTATAAGACAGGCATGTCCGCTTCGTGCGCCTTCAAATCAATTAATAACAACAAAGCAAAAGGTTCCCCTCTTCCATGGCATGAAGTGTGGTATGTACAGGATGTTTTTCCTACCAGCTTTTATTGCACTTTCTAAGGGTTATTACCACTGCGAACGTTTGGCTAGCCCCCGTCATCGACTGTTAAACCTCCCCGAAACGCGGCGTATGACTCAACGCTGGCAGAACGCCGGGCACAGCGCTGGGCCGGCGCTTATCGGTCAAACAGGGGAGAAAAAAAACTTAGAGTAGGTGGAAGAGCAGACGGTTGGCCCGAACCCCTGCCATCCGCGTTTATTTCAATTAGTGGCTTTGCGGTACTCCATAAATGTATTACGTTGGTGCAGAGCATAAAATCTTCCATTTCATTCCCTAATTATGGGAAATCCACTTCACGTACTTGGCATTCCTGATATTCCTTGCAGTAAAGTTCATCATACGAAGGGAATCTACACAACCAGTTCATCCAGTTCAGATCTATACGTCGTGCACTTAATGCGATCGCAGCGTCTGTTCTCCTTATTCATATTTAAACATGGCAACCATTTACTGGGTTTCAATTAAATCTGATGCTGGGGACCGGACTTGCTTTCATATTTGTACAACATACTAGCTAAATATCATTTTCTCTAACACAGTTCACCGTACAGCAAACTGATACACGACAAAGTACAGGCCAGGTCACAGTAAACCCATACGTGGACAGTTAAATGGGCTGCAAATGTACAGGTCTTAAATTGTGCACTACTGGTCTTACCACTCACCGCTTCCTTCGACTGTTAACACACGCAATGGAAAATCGGATATAAATTCGTAAGAAAATATAAAAGGTACATTTCACCCTAGAACAGGCCACGAAGGCTCAGGGAAAAATAGAGATACAGCTCTACTCTTTCTTTAACATTGGCACTAGATTGGCGTGGGTGGTCAACGCCATGCATCAGCCGCTTTAACGACGGGAAACTACACACTGATAAAACAACTGACTGTAGCTTGTATGCACAGGCTGTGAAATGACGTGAGAATCACAGGCCACCAATCCAATTCCTTACAGTGGGTTAAGATTGACAAACTTCAATCAAACAACTTTTGGCACAGTGAACACTTAACCAAATGCACCAGATACTACTAGTAATTGCTTCTAACTCTGCAACTGTGTGCTATCTGTTGTGTAATTAGCTTCGTATATGTAATAACACATCTATCACCAGTCAACATATCAGGCTGTAGTCTGTTTCATAACCATATGTGTCTCATTAAAATTTCCATTTTAAATTTAAAAAGACAGACAATGCATGTAGTATGTAAGAGTGTCGAACGTTCGCATATCCACTGATGCAATGGAAAAGCAACACTGTGTTGTGTACTGTTGACCTACACGCCACTGTCAACAATATTTAAACACTGATTGCTACATAAAAGTGTTTTTATTGCTAATTTACATCGCCGACATCAATAAAACGTATGTAGGTCTTAACGTATAGTGCCCAATACTTTTGTCCGATTTTAAATAAATTCGGAGTTTCACGAAAATCCGTCAGGTGGGAGCCGCAGCGATACATGCGGACAGACAGGCATGACGAAGCTTATGGGCGCTTGTCGCGACTATGAGAAAGCGCCTAAAAATGTATGCCCTAAGGGTACTCTGCAATTCACCTATCAGGTTATGAAAATGAAGCTGTAATTACAATAAAAAAACCCGTGGAAAAGACTGCTATGTAGAACTGAGCACAGACATTACGTTGGATCTTACTAAACAGGGAGTGCTGATACAGCCTGGATTCCTCTGGCTCGGGATACAGATATGGCACGGGCATGTAAGCAGTATCAAACCTTCATGTTCCATAAACAGCACAGGAATGCTTCATTACCTACGCGGCTATGAGCTCCTCAAAAAGAAATCTAATCCACTAAGGTAATGTTAAGACTGGTCTCGCCATCCAGACACTGTGTTCGAGTGGACAGCTGTCCGGCTTCACAATCACGAGGGCCCAGGTTCAAATCCTGGCAAACGGACTGGCTTCTCTATGGATTCTACCAGTTTTGGAACACATACAGATAATACCTCAAACTATGCTATGATCGGTAACTTACACATCCTCTTCAATGTAAGATTCAACAATCGTCCATCAGATTCTATATTCCATCTCAGCATATAAGTGTCACTAAACAAACATCAAAGACGCCCATCATATCTACAAACAGCTGGCAGGACTCATTATATCTCCAATAAATGAACATTAGCAGGTCAATGAAACTGAACGGATGTGAAACTGCACTGACAACAAGTAAATTGTATCATTTGGAATTAAACTTCATTTTGGACTTCTTCCATCATATAATACACAATGAAAGCTCTAATTATGTAATAAACAATCCACAACAAACAACAATAAACCTGAAATTCCTGAACATAATGAAGAGAATCCCACCATCAGCTGACCTTCTACTTCTCACTTGCCCTTATGTTATCTGTACCTAAGTGTGCTGGACATCCACTTTAAAAATGCAAAAAGTAACCATTCATGTGATGAGCATTTTGAGGCCTAAAGCTGATCTAAATAATATTTACTACTCCAGCTTCTACCTCACACAACAAAAAATGTATCCCCACTCCAAGAAATTCATGCATGCACACACAGAAGAGAACACACATTTTCAGTCTCCAGAAAGCAGAGTTTCTGAATGTCAAAAAGATGGCATGTATAATGACCACTGTGTTTTAACGGTTAATTATGGATTGCAGCCAAATTACAGGATGGAGCATGCAATCTTGAAAGATGCACACACATATCCATTCAGATGTCTGGCTTGCATATATGCCCATATTGAGACATTATGATATCCAGGTGAGAGTGTGAAGAGTGTACTGAAATGAACCTCTGAACCCTGCAAGGTTACCTTTACAGATATAATCTGGATGATGCAGCAAAGTACACAGACATAAATCTATGTTCCTTACTGACGCTTGCAAAGGTACCTACACGATACCAGCTGACAGGGCAAAATACAATGAAATTAACTTACATTCCTCCTCACTAAAACTTGCAAAGATAACTTCAAGATACATAGCAGATACAGCAAAGCACATTTAAATGACCATAACATTCCTTATAGTACCTTGCAAAGGTATCATAAACCTATCCAGCTGATGCAGCAATGTGCAATGAAGTGAATATATGATCCTTACTAATCCTTTCAAAGGTTTCTTCAATATATAATCCTGCCAAATGCTGCACAAGAATTTAAATTAATCCACTTTCCTTAGCAAACTGTGTCACAGTTTCATAACAATACATTCCCACCCAACGCAGCAAACTACACTCCAGTAACCTTATGTCCCTTCCTGAATCTTATCACGGTATCATTAAAACATAATGCAGCTGAATACAAAGCAAAGTGCACTGAAATAAACCTACCCTTCTTAACGAACTTTCCACAGGGTTCAAGACAATACCATCTAGCTTAATGCATCAACATACACTGGTAATAACCAACATAAGCCAACATCTTATTTGTGTCTACCACACTAACCTTCTTACAGACCAATGTAAGTGTTCTAGCCGCTCACCTTTAGCTTGGGTGTCACCGTTGCTTGATGTGTCGCCAACGCCAGGAACCTGCTGCTGACGGAGCTGCTTATTCTGCTTTATCTTCAGTATTCGCAACTTCAGAAACTCTATTTTAACACGGGAGTCAGCAAGCATTTGCTGGGCCTCTTGTAAAAGTTTTTTGTCCCGTGAATGGCCACTTGTTAAGCTATGAATCATGTTTTCGGCACCCTGCTTTACCTGAAAATAAAGTACATAACATTTCACACACACATTACAAACATACAGCTTTGTCTTCTAAAATGATGGCACCCCAAAAGACTGTAACATTGATACCTGAAGCTGTGAGGAACTTAGATCTCTCTCTCTCTCTCTCTCTCTCTCTCTCTCTCTCTCTCTCTCTCTCTCTCACGCACACACAGAGAGAGAGAGAGAGAGAGAGAGAGAGAGTTAACTATTTAATTTGAAAGAAGTGGCATAAAACTGACTTAAGTTGTGGCTTTGTAAACGTGTCACTGTCAAAGGTCCAGTTAAAAATTCTCAAATTCAATCCACATTGCAGTACAGGGTACCTGTAATGCTTTCTGGTGGCCAGTATGGTACTGATGTTATCTGGTTTATCAGTAGTGCAGCACAGTGGCTACATTTTTTTTCAGCAACCATGGAGAAGGGTCACAGATGTTAATTCAGAAGATCAGCAACACTGGCTTTAATCATAACTGCCATTGACCAGAAGAAAACAAATCATTCAATACAGTGACAAAGCCAAACAGGGTTCAACAAGTTCACTGGATGATGAATACAACGGTTGTAACACTCTGCAGCTGTTGAAGTCCTGTAACATCACATTTACAATATACTACAACTGTCTGAATCATTTACTGAGTTGTCCATCAGTACGCATGCATCTGCCAATCCGAGTGGCCACACAGTCTATGGCATGGATCTGTGGCCAATCACTTGCTAGGACTGCTGGTTCAAATACCACTGGGGACATGGATGCCTGTCTCAAGTGAGTATTGTGTGTTGTCAGGTAAAGGTCTCTGTGATGAGCTGATCACTTATCCAGAGGAGTCCTACCTAGTGTGGTGTGTCTGAGTGTCATTGTGAAGCCCGAAAATGAGGAAGTCCTGCCCCACTAGGGGTTATCATGCCATGGGGGGAGGGGGGGAAGTGTGCATCTACACCTCAACTCTACCATCTTTCTTCAAATTGTGATGTACAATTAAGCATAACGAGTGATTTTAAGTATGTCTACATGTGACATTAGTGTCTGACTTTAACACATTTTAGCCAACATTTATCTCATTCAGTATCCTGCTAATTTTAGTGTTCAGCATTAAATAAAACAATGCATTAAACACAGGAGCCACAATATATGAGGCATGTACAAACACTGACACCATGGATTCAATATCACAAGGTGTTACATGTGTCCACATCTTGCTGTGTTGTGTTGTACTGTGTACTAAGAGCCCATCAATGGTCCAACCATCCATCCAGAGAGTCCTACCACAAGTTTCTAAGGATTCACACATTCAAGTTAATTCTGAACTGAAAAAGGCCAAGTACTTAACCTGTATAGGACGAAAAATAAAAAGACTAATTCAATAATTCTCCTGGCCTACTTGTCATTTTGTGATGGAAGTTACGGTACCATGGAAGTTGTAATGCTAGTTCAGTGGTAAGTGCAGCTACCTCAGCATAATATGCCTCCACAGCACAGTGTCTGAAATAGTTTTAGCACAATTCCATAGTCATACCCCTGGCCATTTGAACAGAACTGTAGTTACCTACTTTCACATTTGTTGAGCTGGAACTCAGGAACAACAGTTTTCACACTGGCAGTGAGAGGATATGACTACATATGTACCTAAACTCACTCTAGACGCCAGAGACTTTCTTCAGAAGCTGGCACTTGCCTACAAAAAATTTTCTTCCCATTATGGAACCTCTAGATCCCAACAACACAGTGACAGCAGCCTGTCACTATTCCCTATTCTCAGTCTAGTCAATTGCACCCCCTCCAATTCCATTTCTTTAAGAACCAATTAAAATATTACCCCCCCATCCACACCTAGACTACCCAAATGGTATCTTTCTTTCAGGGATTCTGACCAAAATTTTATGCATATTTCTGGTGTCTCCCATAAGTGCTACATCCTCTGTTCATCTCATCATCACTTTCACATAAACAATACGGTATAAAAATTATGAAGCCCCTTATAATGCTTTATGGTACATGGTGGCACAGTTGGTTGAGCCACTGCACTACAAGTTGGAAGGACGCGGGTTCGATTCCCGAGGGAGTCATTGGGATTTTTCATTGACATAATCCTTCAAGCCGCACTATGGCCATGGGGTCGACTCAGCCTCTAACAGAAACGAGTACCAGGGTTATCTCCTTGGGGGGGGGGGGGGGGGGTAAAAGTGGCGGGAGCGCGGGGCTGACAACCTTACTACCTTCATGAGCCAACTGTGTAGAAAGTCTGGAAGCCTCAACCTCCTGTAGCTGTAAGGGCTTGTCCGGCATTGTAATGGAATAGCTTTTCCTTTACCTACACTGCTAATTCTCTAAACTTCCGTCACTTCCTGCTTCTTAGGTCCAGATTTTCTCCTCAACACTCAGTACTTCAACACATCAAATCTACATTTTTTCCTTCAAACTGGGAGACTTCACTTCACAACCACACTTAAGTACACGGTGAGCCAAGACAGTACAGTTGGTATAATGACTGGACGACCGAGGAATCATGACTCGATTCCCCATAGGGACAACAGATTTTTCACTTCTCCAAATCACCCACACTGGCTCTGTGGCCCACCCAGCCACTCATCCAATGGGTACCGGAAGCTCTTTCCCAGAAAATAAAGCGGCCGGAGAGTTCAGTTGACAAGTACTCACTACATGGTGCCGAGGATAAGAATGAGTGGAGCTAAAAAATCACTCCCACATATGCCTTCATGGTTATGCACAGGGATAATTTGCCATTGCAGAACTACACGTACAATTCAAGAATGGTGAGTAGGTACTGATGTAGAAGGATGTGGTCCTCATTTATCTGTATGCACTATATATAAGGAGGGAGTCAAAATCCACAGCAGTCACACCCACAACGCCACACCAGCCTACTCCAAAACACTCTGCCTTTGCTTATATGTACTATTTATTACCTTCAGCTCTATGTTAAGTTGCTTCTCCAGAGACACAAGTCGCAGGTCGCTGAACAGCGCATCCCCTTGCGTTGGGATCGTGTGTCCAGATACCGGAGACAGCACCGCATCTGCAAACAACGCAAGCAACATTAGGACCAATGTAGGGACATTTCAAACGGGCTACACAGCTCTCCGTTTCAAACTACAGAAGCCTGAAGGTAATCTACACAATACACAGAGATGCAGTTACTGCCTCACAGAAAACACATCTCCCTTACCAGGTACCAGGTCTCTCAGAATACTGTCTTCTGTCGGAAGAACAGCATCCAGTACGAAAGACCCCACAAACAAGACGAGCAATGTACGTATACACGAAACATCGAGGCGCGTTCGTGTCGAACTGTTGCCGTGGAAAAGCAACACGTATTACATATTCTCAGTGTGTCTGTAGCCCAGCATGCAAAGCGGTGTATGCGCCTTACATTTATATCTGTGGCCTGTTTGGCTGACCCATACTTTTCCACATTATCTTGGGTGAAATGTGTGTATAATCACTCATTTACATTTATATAGCTGTACTGTTTGCCTCATGATTGTTTGCTTCCATTTGTTATTTTCTAATTACTTGACTTATGGTTTCTTATATTTTTTATGTTTGTTTTCTTGTTTTGTATGTTTGTTGTCTTTTTTGTGTATTCTGTGTTCTTGTATTGTTTTGTGTACTGTTTCTCCTTTGGTATATAACTGTCTCTTCACTATTTGTGTACACGTTTACCGACCACAGCCACCGGGAGGGAACTCAACTGCTGTAAATATATATCAGATCATATACCATAAACGGCGCGATTTTTCGAAAAAAAAAAAAAAAAATTATCGAGCATAAAATGCGTGCTTTGATTTTCTCTACAACTTTTTTCTAAAAATTTTCTCATTCTAAGAAGAATTGAGCGAGATATGATCAAAAATGTATCTTGGTCTTCACGTAAAGTACCCGTTAAGATGGCCAGAGTTTAATGAAACTTGAATTTTCTCGTCAGATTTTCGGCAAATCCTCAAACATCAAAATTCATGAGAATCCGTCCAGTGAGAGCCCAGTTGTTCCATGCGGACGAGCAACAGATAGACAGACAGACAGAAAGACAGACAGTCAGCCACGACGACGAATGTAATATTCGCCCTTCGCAACTTTGCGAAGGCGCCTAAAAACATATATTGTTTTATAATAATATTGTGTTGATTGATTTATTATTTGATTTATGAAGAACAGGTAAGCAGGCAGAACAAAGCAGTCGCTGGTCGGCGACGTGTACTTTCTGAATCGAGAATGTATGCATCTTCAGTAGGGTTCCGTTACAACCGACAGGAAGTCATGCGGCGGCGGCGGCGGCGGCGGGGGGAATCGATCTAACTGCTACAGTAGAGACACTACGAGAATTTTCTGCCAATGCTGCTGTCAGGTGCAACGATACACACAGCCTGTGTCACACACATGTACGGCAGTGCGCGTTAAAACTCGCTTGTGAAGATGCGTCCATTACTCATATCACATGGAATTCGGTTATATAGAACGTTCCTGTCACTGCTGACTCATATTCCGGGCTTTCAACATACGTAATCACATTTACTTTTTTTTTACCTTCAGAAAATCCCTCGACAGGCCTCAAATTAAACCGCGGACGCTATCTTCCACATTCTTTCCAATTTCGCTCATCAATCATCATATGACTGAAACAGACAGCGGCGTAGCTACGTTTTATGGTGGCCGGCGCCAGAAATCACAATGGGCGCACCTAAGAGAATTTAAGTACGAACGTTTAAAAATCACAGTCATGTACTGCATTTCCTTTTACTTGGCTCAGCTGCCTAATTTAAAATTCGTTGAGCCCAGAGAATAAGTTCTTTTTAACTTAAAACATTAATTTTCAGCCCACTGCGCCTCCCCTTGGGTACTGCTAATCGGGGAGGCCTCAACATTACCCCCCCACCTCCCAGCCAAGATTCTGTGTATATTAGTCTGTGCTACCATCATAGTCGCTAACTACAGTATGCATGTGTTTATACAGCATGTTCCGCATAAGATGTGCCAAACCTAAGGGTGTTGTTATACGAGTAATTCTGACTAAAAAAATGTCATACTAAGCTATGCCCGATTATCAACCGCTACATCGCTACAGGCATTTTAACATGCGCAACTGTAAGCGAAAATTTGACAATACGTATCACCAACAGATATGCACAACATAAAGAGACGGTTATGTGACAATTGCCTGCGATCTCTTCCAGTAGACCATAACCCTCACGTACC
>Ga0268261_10000583_pt1 | contig 23266 bp, 27 predicted proteins | sample TergutNc150P1_FD_190353 | JGI IMG/M metagenome (GOLD analysis project Ga0268261, IMG submission 190353) | Nasutitermes corniger P1 segment gut microbial community from laboratory colony in Florida, USA - Nc150 P1 (SPAdes) (version 2) | ecosystem: Host-associated > Arthropoda: Insects >...
CCCCCCCCCCCCCAAAAAAAAACTTTAATGCCAAGTTGAGATCCAAAACCTATGCAAGAATTGAGGTCTCATATGTAAGATACCAGCACATCTTTAAAAAAAAAAAAATGCTAAACTGTAAAAACAATACCTTGGGTATATGAAGCTCCTCAAGAGAAAATATAAAATGCAGGAACCTTATATCAGGATTTCACATCTTTAGTCACTGTTAAGAATAGAAACACTGTGCAGTGGACTCAAATATGTGTGGCTGCTGCTACCGTTCTGCTGTACGGGACCAAGATATATATATATATATATATATATATATATGGTGTGTGTGTGTGTGTGTGTCACGAGTGTGTTCTGGATGTGTCATGCAGTGTGGCATATGTTGGTGAAAACCGCATTTTATCTGCACAGTAAACTGCTATTGTGTCAAGCAAATTGCACTGTTTACTAATTTCAACAGTTTATGGGCCCAGATCACGCATAATGCACATAATTGGTAAAAGTGCAACGATAAGTGAGTTGTTTATGTGGCTTGGTTTGAGTGCTTCAAAGAAAGAAAGTTTTTTTAATGGGCTACGAGTCGTAAAGAGATAATACACAATGGTGAACTATTTTCATCCGCTATTACTGAAACTGGAAAAGTCATATGTCATGAATGTTGGAGGTGTATTCCTTATTCAGTTCATTGTGTGTAATTGAATATTGCTAACGAAAGAAAATGTGATGTCCAATCCAAAAATAAGAGTTGTAAAGCTTGTTGGTGCAACCAACTGGGCCACATGGAAACGGCAAATGAACATGAACTTCGAAAAGTACAATATGTTGTCAATTACTGACAGATTGCCAAAATGTCCCAATATACAAACATTGAAAAGGTGCCAGAAGATGATCAAAAACATTTGTGGGCATGGAACCCCGATAACAGATGGAAGGCAACACTGATCAAGAGTGGACTGAGTCAGCTGGTTGCAGATTTGGTATTGATGTACAGTGATGCCAAGGACATTTGGGATAATCTCATCTGTGTGTATGAAGAAAGAAGTATTCAACGACCGAGTGTGTTGATGATGGAATTCTTCAAGCTCCAGTGCAATCCAGAAATGGACACTGTTGCATATGTTACTAAAGTTGAGAAGCTATTCTCGAACATGAATACAGAGCTGCGTCGAAGAGAGTCACATGACATACTGATTGAACTGCTGCATGGGCAGATCCTGGCAACAGTGGGACCCGAGTACCAGGAGTTTAGCAACGTCTGGGAGTCGCTTGATGACAACAAGTAAACGATGAACAGTCTGCCTGAGAAAATGTGTATGACTGAAAAAGAGTTGCAAACATCGATGACAACAGCAGCGTCAAGTGCGTTCATAGCACGTGCATCAACCACGAGGTCTCAATCTCTGGCGATCAAAACGAGTAAACCAAGTGGGTTGAAGAAGTCAACAAAAGACAACTGAGAAAAGCACAGGTGTTTTCAATGTGGGAAGGTTGGCCATCTGAAAAAGAAATGTCGGAAACTGAATGCTGAAAAGAATAAATGAGAGGCGACAGATAGCATGGGTTCATCATCAGTGGACTATACCAAAGGTTCAGCATTTTCAGCAGTAAGAGTGAGTAGCATGAGACTTGCAGATAAGTGGCTATGCGAATCTGGTGCATCGCATCACATGACTGCCAGCACGCAGTACTTTGCAACGTATAAGAGGTTTTAGGCTCCAGTCAATATATCTCTGGCAGATAAAGGAATGATATTGGCTTGTAGGTCTGGCTGTGTTAATGTCAAGATACTGGTAGAGGGCAAGTGGTGCCCAGGCTACTTGGAAGATGTGTGGTACATCCCCGATAATGGAAGACACCTGTTCTCGGTACGGAGTGCAACAGGACACAGAATTAGTGTCATCATAAAACGTCAACGGGTTCTGCTTCAACGCGACGGTCAGCTCGTGACATCAGGTGGGTGGATGACAGACACATACGCCATGGACAGGCATGTTGTGGTCCCAAGAGAGCCAGTGGAAGTTAACAGTGCGACAACTTCAGAAACCCTTCAGCTTTGGCATGAACACCTTGGCCATCAAGACAAGTGTTATGTGCGAAAGATACTGGAACGGATGGAAATCAACATAAGCATGCCAGAAATAGGAGGATTCTGTGATGGATGTGTTTTGGGTAAGCACATTGGAAGCCTTTCACTCCATGGTTGGATCGATCACAGGTCATCAGTGAGCTGATCCATTCCGATGTAATGGACCAAAGTCAATGAAGGCGTTTCGAGGTGCTAAGAGGTATGTGTTTTTCAATGCTGATTACAGCAAGTATTGCAGGGTTTTCTTCATCAAGCAAAAGAAAGAAGTCTCCAAGTGTTTACACATGTGCCTGAATGAAGTGTTGACCGCTGGTCACAGAGCAAAGATGCTCCAATGTGATGGTGGCAAGGAGTTAGCATGTTAGGTAGTTCATCATATCCTCAGTGATTGTGATATTATATTGCTGTCAGCGCCACATGCACCTGAACAGAATGGAGTTGCAGAATGCAAACACTGTATGGTTGTAGAGCTCGCATGGTCAATGCTATCAGTGAGCAGGCTACAATACCAATGTTGGCACAGGCTTGTGAAACTGCAGTATATGTGCTCAATGGTACAGTAAAAACATCAGTTATCAGGTAATCCCCAATTGAAATGTGGAATGGTCACGTGATGAAGAACTTAGATCATCTACATGTGTTTGGCACTGAGTGTTACATATACATCCCAAAGCAGTTTCAGAAGAAATTTAACAAAAAAGGAGTGTGTTTGGTTGAATGATTGTCTACCTGAATGATAAAGATGGGTACCAAGTTTACATGCCATCTCTCAACAAGATTGTGCACTCACATGTTGTCTACTTCAAGCCAGAATGAGTTTGCATCAGTTCAGAGGTTGAAAGGGGTTGGAAAATGCAGCTGTGGAAGATGTGGTTGCGGAGAAAAGGCATGAAGATGACACAATGTCAGATTCGTCACAGTCGGAGTAAACCCTCGAGGTGGAGAACAATGAACAGTGTTCCAGGAACACAGGACAAACAATATACACAGTAAAGAGGGCAATGTGGATGATATCAGGGGACTACATTCTTCCATCAGCACGCACTGCTATTACTGGTGGTGGAGATCCAATGTCATACTGGGAGGCTATTAACTGAGTGGGTTACAGCCATGAAGGAAGACAAGAATGCATTGGTGGAAAATGTCATGTGGGAGTTGGTTGATTGTCCTAAGAATGTGAAGGTCATCAAGAAACGCTGGGTGCTTCGAACAAAGCTGAATGCTGATGGTTTGACAAAATGGTTTCGTGCTTGACAGGTCACAAAAGGACACGTGCCAAAAGGCAGGAACTGATTGTTATAAAAACTTCAGCCCTGTGGCCCACTATAACATAGAATGCGCTGTGCTTGCAGTTGCTGCACTGGAGAGGTTGGAGTTACGCCAGTTTGATGTGAAGATGGCATTTCTGTATGGCACACTTCAAGAGGAAGTGTACATGCATCAAGGAGAGGGGTTTGACGATGGCAGCGGACGGGTGTGCAAGCTCAAGCGAAGCCTGTACGGTCTCAAGCAAGCCCCTATGGGTTGGAATCAGCACTTTGTAGACTTCATGAAGAAGAAGACACCAAAAGTTAGTACAGCAGACACAGGTTTATTTGTGTGCCAACATAAATGTCACCATTTATGTGGATAACAGCTTGACTGCGGGCTGTAATGAAAGTGATATCAATGTGTTTATTGATCAGTTGCATCATAATTTCAAGATTATTATGGGCACACTCAGCAATTTCCTGGGAATGCAGATAGAGCAACATCAGGATGGGATCTTCATGTGCCAGCATGTCTACATGGGAGAGGTCCTTGAGCGATTCAAGAAGCATGAAGCAAATCCGGTAGCGACACGTTGTGACCATAGTAATGGTGTAACAGAGGATTCAGTTGGGAGCCATGTGCCATACTGTGAAACAGTGGGCTGCCTAAGGTACCTAATGACGGGAACATGTCCAGACATAGCAATTGCTGAGTTGCATGCAGCTCAAGCAATGGATCGACCAACTGAGGCAGAATGGATTGTTGTCAAACTTATCCTCAAAGTATTTGCGAAGGACAAGCAGGTTTGCTGTATGGAGCTGGTAACAATAAGGGAGTGTTAGGAGGATTAAGCGTTGCCGACTTTGCAGTGACGTCAAAACAAGACGGTCAACAAGTGGCGTGGTGGCTGTGTATGCAGGAAGTGCAATTGCATGGTCAAGCCAACTGCAATGGTCGGTGGCAATGTCAACAACAGAAGCAGAATTTATCACAGCCACTGAGGGGGCCAAAGGGCTGCTTCAGTTAAAACGTCTGCTTGGAGAACTCGGTGGTAACAGTAGTGTGGTACCAACGTTACATGTTGACAATGCAAGCACAGTGAAACTTGCGAAAAATCCAGAGTCTCATAAGCAGTCGAAGCACGTCGAAGTGTGTTATTACTTTGTACATGTGTTACCAGGATGGTCGCATAGGGGTGGAACATATCAACAGAGTAACAACAGATTTGTTGACAAAATTGCTGGATCAAGTGCGGTTTGAGAACCTACATAATGACATGGGTGTTCGAGATTATTAATGGGTGTGCAGCATGGCACAAAGTTCATACAGTGTTTAGGAGGAAGTGTTAAGGATATAAGCACTGTGCAGTGGACTCGACTACATTTGGCTGCTGCTACTGTTCTGCTGTCCGTGACTCAGATATAGGTGTCAAGTGTGAACTCTGGATGCATCATGCAGTGTGACATGCTATTGGTGGCAAATGTGTTTTATCTGCACAATAAACCGCTTTTGTGTCAAGTGAATTGCACTGTTTACTGACTAACTTCAACAGTAATTAAGACATTTCCATCTTTAGAAATAGCAGTCAAATCCTTACAAGCACACCAACACCTCTGATATTTGAGGTTCTCACAGCGGTGTTGATGAAGATTCAAGTCTTCTTGGAAATGATGTTGCTGTTGTTGGTCATGTACTACCCGAAGTTTTGAAGGACTGAGTGATTTCATCTTGGACTGCTTGATCCTGAAGATGGAAGCACTTTGATTCCTTGAAAGTGGAGGCTACTTGCTCAACACAGCATCACATCCAGGGAGCTTGGATATGCAAAGCTACACCTTCCAAATTTGAAATCCAAAATCATGTTAAATAAGAAGTTCTGATACCATAAATATGTGAAAATATTTAACAATAACTTGCTTTATAATCACCTGCATCAGACTATAAACCTTGACAGGTCAGTAAACAGTAACATCTTGGGGAACGTGTTCAATCAGCCTGAAAAAATCTGTGCCATCTACTGCATATATTCAGCACCACCGTAACCCAAATGCAAGAACCTCTTACTCCTAATACATTTCAATCTCAAACCAACCTCAAAATCTAGATTTTCACCAGCACAAGTAGCCAAACCCATTACTGTGCCTCAACATGTACCCAAACTCCATTTTCTCCTCTATTGGTCTGTCTCTTATGATAAGCATATAGTGCACAGCAATACCATGATTGGAGAAATGTTTTCTCAAAGATGCTGTAACAATAAATCTTTTCTGTCAGTCCACCATCTCCTTGTTCCACACACATTATGCAAGGAAGTGTGAGCACAATGTAATAGCTATGAAATGACAAAGGACCAAATATCTTTCAACATCACACTTGACTCAGATCTTTTGTGGGATGACAGTGGTGCAGCAGCACTTGTCATTATTTCAATTTCCTGTGTGTTGGTTTATGTGGGTGGTCTGAAAAGTTCTCCGCCTTAACCATAGATGGCAACAATATCGGCAAGATTTTTTTTTCTAAGTTGGTACATCGGTCATAAGCATCCATGTGAAACTGCAAGTCATTCTATCAAGTAGTTTGTTTTATACAGCTGTCTGAAGCAGGAGTGTTGTCTGTAGCCCTTAAAATGGATAAAATTGAGTATCATGCGGTTATAAAATTCTTTGTGAAAGAAGGTTTAACGCCAAATGAAATTCATTCGAAGTTAATTAAATTTTATGGGGACTTTTCTTCTTCATTTTCAACAATTAAGAAATGGGCTGTTGTTGTTCAGCACCAAAGAGGACAAGGTTGGTTCCATCAGCAGGAAAGGTCATGGCATCGGTGTTTTGGGATGCTGAAGGCATTTTGTTTATTGATTATCTTGAAAAGGGTAAAACAATAACCATGGAATATTATTCCTATCTTTTAACCAGGCTAGACGAAAAAATTCGTGAGAAAAGACCTGATTTGCAAAAGAAAAAAATCATCTTTAATCAGGACAATGCAATGGGAAAATTAAGGGATCTGCACTATGAATTGTTGGAACATCCACCCTATTTCCCCAATTTGGCTCCCTCTGACTTATATCTCTTCCCAAAACTCAAACTCTTCCTCGCTGGTCAGCGCTTTCCTTCGAATCAAGAGGCGATTGCATCTGTAGAGCGGTATTTTGCAGATCTTACGAAGAACCACTACAGGGACGGGATAATGGCGCTGGAGCACCGCTGGAATAAATGTATTAGTCTTGAGAGAGATTATGTTGAAAAATAAAAATAATTTTGAAATTATAAATTCGTTTTTTCATTGTTAGGCCAACAACTTATCAGACCACCCTTGTATATGAAAGGTGGTATGAAAGTAAAGTCTTCTAGTTGTTTTCTCAGATACTGTTACTAATAATTACAATGAAATTTAGATATAATATGGGTATATCCTTGACAAAGTTCAGATTACTTTTCCACAATGTCTCCATTATCAACACACTTTTTCAGTCTTTGCATGAGATGCTGTATTCTGGTTGCATAAAACTCTTTGCTGAAGCATTGGATCTCCCCCCTCCCCAAGCATGCGCATGCACGCGCACACACACACATTTTCTCTCTCTCTCTCTCTCTCTCTTACTATCTCTCTCTCTGCGTTTCACTTTGTCATCAGCAAATCGGCATCCTCAGACAGCATCCTTCAAGGGAGCCCAAAAAGATGGAAGTCAGAGGGTGTTAAATCGGGACTGTAGGTAGGATATGGGAGAACAGACCATCCCTGTGATCAATTGTCTCCCTTGTACACAAAACAGTGTGCTGTCTGGTGTTGTCATGCAGGAGGAGGACGTGAGTCATCTTCTTGTTTGGCTGAACCCTTCACATTTGCTGCTTTAACATCTTTAATGTCTAAGACTAAAAACAGGAGACATTACTTGAATACTGACCTTTGTGATAGCTTCTTACTCACCATGTTTAATCTTTAAATCACCTATGTTTCCATATGGGACACGTGGTAAAAAACACACTCAGGAATTCATTTTACATATTTAAGAAACAAGGAAATTTACTGCATTTTTAAGACATGCTGCAAAATCTCTGTTTTATTTCCACAAAATTCTATTTATATAATAATCTTATCTTTTTCTGTTCAAATAATAGTCATGTGTTTCATAAACCACACAATGAAATTATTTAAATACCAACCTGGTCATTTAAAGTTTAAGGATGCTACTGGAAATGGTTTCCTTTGGCTAACAGGCATTTCACCCACAAAAACATGTTCAGTACATATCAGTTTTACTAATGCAACTGAGAACACTACACTCTGAATGCCCTCTTGCAGGTTGTGTTCAGTGTCAGGGTTATTACTACAGTATTTATCCTGTCGCATGTCCCACAACTAAACAATCAATCACATGGATTTAGATCTGGTGAATGAGGAGGCCACAATCCTCAGTTTATTATTCTGTCACCAAAAAATACTCTTTACACAAAGCACAGCTTGAGATTTGGTAGGCCGTGCATCGTAGTATAATTCCTTTATTGATACCAACTTGATACACAATTTTTATATAAATTACATAAAATTAAGTACCTCTACATGTTTCGAGCGTCATCTGCTCATCTTCAGGAGGTCTGATGTTAATTGTACATGTATGCAGCCTCTAGTATTCTCATTCTCTGCAGGTGGCCATCTTGTGCACTTGCTAAGGGGAGACTCCCCTTACCAAGTGCACAAGACGGCCACCTGCAGAGAATGAGAATACCAGAGGCTGCATACATGTACAATTAACATCAATGACCTCCTGAAGATGAGCGGATGACACTCGAAACATGTAGAGGAACTTAATTTTATGTAATTTATATAAAAATTGTGTATCAAGTTGGTATCAATAAAGGAAAGCACAGCTTGTTTGTGGTCTTGGTGAAAAAAAAAGGCACAGGTTCTTTGTAAGTGGACGGGTGTTCAAAAGTATGTAACATACTATTTATAGTCTTATAAAAATGGGCCAAACAATCCTAGTTATGGCACACCATACAAAAACTGTAATGTCACATAGTGGCATTTTCTGAAGACAAATACCTGCTACTCTGAGTGGGCAAATACACACTATGTTGAAATCAATTTTTACTGTTGAACAGAATGACTTTGGAGTTTGCTTCTCTGACATGCACAAGAAGAAGACACCAATTCACAAAATTAAGCCCTACTTTATGAAATGTGTTGTTAAGTTTTTGAACCACAGCTACTTAAAATGGAGTGTGCACTTGTCTTCTGTACCTTTTTTCTGTCTAGAATGGAACCTGTTCCTTAAAAACTTATCAAGTATTTGTAAACTGTTGCCCAAAGTTGTGCCACTACCTGCAGCAGCTGTATTCCGAGTAAGTAAAACTTATAATGTGCATAGCATCTACCAGGTGACTCACAGATTCTGTGATATGTACCACGTGAATTAACTGGCATGTGGGCTAGTATGCATACATCAGATCAAATAGCAGGTGACTAGCCATGGTCACCAGATAACCATGTCCCTAATAAACCAATATCATAAAATTTTGCCTCAACCAATCTCAAAATCTGGATACTATTACATTTCATACCTACAATGTTTTGCACCCTAACAATTCATACTAGATAACAAACAGTCATGAGAGACAACTTAACATTAGAGTAGGCTTCCTTGCATACTGAGGGGGAGAAAGAGAGAATAAAAATAAAATTACATTCATGCACGTTGAAATATATTCATGCACTTTTCAATTTTCCTTGAAGGTACCTTTCTCTGGGTTGTCCACTGGACCAACGATCACCACCTCCATCATTCAAATTTGGTGGTCCACTGTGTCTTCCGTGTGGGCTAGCTGTGGTCCTTCCATCTCCTGCAAGAAACTCATGCCTTGCAATGTAGGAAGCAGCAGCAGTAGTTTGCCCAACACTACGTAAGGGAGTTGATGGTCCATTACCATCTCTGATTCGCTGATGTGTTGGTGTTACAGGCAAGCCACCTCCACTGTCTTTGTGAATACGTCCACTAGCCTTATTATGATCATGTTCTCGTGATGAGTGATCACTCCTAGGATCATTACTCGATTTTTTACTTCGTTCCTTGTCACGCCCATGTTCTTCCTTGTCACGACTTCGACTTCAGGGAGAGAGAAAAGACTTTGATAAGTACCAGTCAGAAACAACGCACTGTGTTAAAAAAAATTAACATACCACAATTTGCACATAATGAAATTAGCAGAGCTATAATACTCAGTGTTCAGTATTTCAAAGATGCTAACTGTGACACATTCAGTAAGTAGATGAGTAACACAAAGTTTAACATGGGGGAATTCAATCTCAAGAGGTATCAGATTAAAATCTCAAAGAGGCCTGTAGCTACAGATAACATGTAAGATAATGGGCAAATAATAGGGATTTTTAAAAAGGAATGAGAAATATCAAAATTTCAGGTGAGAGATTCCAGGTTATCCATAAATAAAGCTGCACAAACCAAGGCTGCTGAAAAATTTTCAACATTTTAGACCAAAGGAAGCAAATTACACTGTAATGGTCACAGGATCAGAGCCAAATAACAGAAATAATCTGAATAAAGCATGATGTGAAGCTAGTGAACATTTTATTTAAAAAAAAAGGAGTGTAAGAAAAAAATATTGTACTTGGAACAAACAGGAACATCAGATACCTGCAAAAGAAGTATACATGTCTTTAAGGAAGGGTTACCAACCTACAATCAACTCGGTCAAGCAAGTAAAAGGTGACCTGCTTGCAGATTCCCACAGTACTACAAATAAGTGGAAGAAATATTTCTGACAGCTAAAAAATATACAGAGCATTAACAAAATCATGCAAACTGAAATACATGCAGCCAAGTCAATATCACCTCAGTTTCAGTGCCTGTAAGGCTGATATTTTTGCTCACAAGTTGAAACAGTCTAATTTGCCAGGCACTGATAAACATACAGCAGAAATCATCCAAGCTGGACATGGACTATTATGTCCTGAGGTATGTAAGTTTATTAGTCCCATCTAGATTAAAGGAAAATCACTTTAGCAGTGGCATATATTACTGTGCCTATTTATGAAGAAAGGTAACCTTCTGTCAAGGTTTATTATATATGCAGGTTATATAAGTGGGAATCTTCAGGGAGTTTCAAAAACTTGTACTTCCCTGAAGATGACACAGATACATCAAAACATGTAGGAGTCAACATTATATATATAGAGAAGATGTTATGATATATATTTTGTATTGGTTGGTTGTAAGAAAAGCAATATAAAAATGCCTGGTACATGCATTAATATAGTAGACGCTCAACAAGCAAGAATATATAACAACAACAATAATACTAATAATTACTAAAAACGAATGCAGCCATTTCGTACAACAAAATATGTAAAACCAAGCAACTGACACCTAAATACATCCACACCAAAATCTATGGAAACAAACATGCACAGCAAGAATACCAAAATAGCAGCAACCAAGTATAGACTAAACCAAGAAATCAGATTTTTGTATTGTAAGAAACAAAAACTAAATGAACAATTGTAAAAAATCCACTTAGAATGTGCAAATTAATGTAATAATGTGCGGCAGTATATACAAACAACTACTAATTCACAACTGGACAAAAGATGGACTCCCTACATCATAAACTCAATAATAAAACTGGACAAATTACAAGTACACTAATCTCACAATAATCATAACAAAGAAACACAAATTCCATACACACCTAGTAAATGTAACACAAATAACACTCAGTAGCGAACAAATATAGACCTTCAACGTAGGATGTGACTGTGCAATAGAAAAGGACCCAAAATAATTTATTAACCCACTAAATTATAGATACAGAAAATGCTCTTAGACACTTGGACATAAAAATACAGAACACATTCAGATATTTAGCAACTAAGAAGATAAAACAAATTACTTAAACAAATACATATAATACATTACATAAGAGACAGCAATACATATTAAAACAAATAAAAATTCTACTGTAACAGAATAACCTAACAACAGCAAGCAGATCATGGTAGAACCATGGTCAAAACACATGAACTGAAATAGAAGATTGATACCTTCATACACGAAAATCGAATAATACCCTAGAATAAACATCCCACAGACTCATTTCAAAAACATATTCAACAAACAATGCACAGATGTAACACAATACACAAAAACCAACATACATATCTGGTGTGGATAAAACCTATGGCACCCAAACTCAACGCCTTGATCAAAACACATAAAGAAGACAAACCCATCAGGCCAGAAATAAATATACAAGCAACATTTATAAACTTGCATAATATCTGAATAAGAGACTTAACCAATTAATAAAATTACCATACACATATGCCACCAAAAACTCAAAAGTAGCAGCACAAGATCTAAATAACATCCTAATTAATAACCAACACAAAAAAACCACCTTAGACATAAAAGATATATATGTCAACCTACCCACACAAAATATAATGAATATCACTAAATTCTGGTTAAACAAAAACAGTAATCAAAATACAGGGTGGATTTCGTTATGCCATAACTTGAGTAGGAAGTGTCGCAAAATCGTGAAATTTGTGTCGATTACACACAGTGAACATAACATTTGGAATGGTCCTACAGTCGCTACTGCCATCTCACAGGAAAAGCGTAAATCAGTGTTGGAGGGAAATGGCTGCCTCACCGACCGAGCGTAGTTGGTGTGTCCTGGAATTTGCGTGATGTAACAGTTTTGTGGCAGTTCAACGCGCGTTCCGACAGCAATTTGGACGTCATGGTCCTCCTGAGACGTTGATCCGAAGGTGTTATAAAAAATTTCGTTACAGGGGATGCATCTGTCATCATGAAAAGAGTTGCGCGGGCAGGCCAAGTGTTACCAAAGAGACGGTCGACAGAGTGCGTGAAACTTTCACTCACAGCCCCAGGAAATCTGTGCGGAGAGCCAGTTGAGAGTTGAAGATACCGGAGCCCACAGTGAGGAAACTTCTATGGAAACAACTGCAGTTGTACCTGTACAAACTGCAGCTGGTACAAAAACTCCAGCCTGATGATCCACCCAAGCAGCTGGCGTTTTGTGAGGACTTGCTGAGCAGGATGGAAACAGATCAGGGTTTGCCCGAACGAGTCATTTTTAGTGACGAAGTGACTTTTTTTTTATCCGGAAAGGTCAACAGGCACAATACCCGGATATGGGGATCCCAGAATCTTCACGCTCTGATCGAGATGGAACGTGACAGTCCCAAAGTGAACGTGTTTTGTGCCATTTTCAGAAGATGTGTGTTCGGCCCATTCTTCTTCGCGAAGGACAATGTTACTGGAAAGGTGTACCTAGACATGTTGGAAAACTGGTTAATGCCACAACTCGCAGATGAGGAGGTACAGGGGTACATTTACCAACAAGAAGGGGCCCCACCACATTGGCATAAGGAGGTTCGGGAGTACCTAAATGAACACCTGCCAGGTCGATGGGTTGGTCATGCAGCGGCCACAGACAACACCTTCTGCACCTGGCCACCCCAGTCACCAGACCTGACAGTGTGTGATTTCTTCCTGTGGGGTTTCGTCAAGTACAATGTTCATGTCCCACCACTTCCGAAGACAGTACTAGAATTGCGAGAGCGCATCAACACCGCAATTGGGAACGTCACACAAGACATGCTTGAGAGGGTTTGGCGGGAATGGGAGTATCGCCTGGACATCTGCCGTGTCACACGTGGGGCGCACATCGAATGCATTTAAGGTCACTATGAAACTGCAAAAAATTCCTCTTTCAAATGGTAGTAACATCATGTATTTCTGTTCAGCATTTGTGAAAATATGGTTTTGCAGAATCCTCCGATAATTTACATGCAACCTGTATAATAGTAAAACAAACCTTCGAACTCATCAGAGTGATTTTAAATCAGAATTATTTTCCATACAATGGCAAATATTTTAAACCCACACAAATCATGGCAATGAGTTCACCCACATCAGGCACCCTTGCAGATATCTACCTCCAATTTTTTGAGGAATTAATTGTCAAACATTGGACGGGAAATGGTGAAATAACATACTATAGAAGATATGTAGATGACATAAAAAGTATTTAACCAAAACAAAATTAATAAAGATTTAATCACCAACTACATGAACAATACACACAATTATTTAGAATTTAAACTAACAGAAGTAAACAACACAAACTATTTGGACCTCTACATTCATAGAAACAACAATAACCTACACCTCAGTATTTACAGGAAAACAACATAAACAGACACTACTATACATTTCACATCCAACTATCCACTAGAACACAAACTCGCAGCATTTTACTTCTACATAAACAGAATGCTAACGATACCAAACACAAAACAAGCAAAACAACAAGAATGGAACACTATCCTCACCATAGCTAGAAATAATAGTTTTCCATCATCCATAATTTCAAGAACACACTGATGCTTAAAACACAAAAAACAGAAAGAACACCCAGGCAAACACAATGAAAGAAAACATATCACAGTCCACTCATACACAAAGTTACCAATTTATTCAAAGGTACTGAGTTGAACATGGCATTTTGAACCTGCAATATTATACACAACCAATTATATGACAGGATACCACTAAGCATAATAAGTTCCAGTGGAATATATAGATTACGATGCAAAACACGTAATAACTCATATGTTGACCACACTGGAAGAATGATAGAAGTAGGACACCTTCAAAACACAAGATATATCACAACAAATAACTCAATCTTGGCATTTGCATTGCACATTCTAAACAAAAGATACGAATACAGAAATCCAGAACAAACCATACAGTTACTAAAGCCATGCAACAAAGGAAAGAAAATGCCCTGTTGGGAATCATTTTATACACAAGTTCTCCAACAACAAAACTTATTGATCAATGAACAGAAGATTAATGAACCCAACTCACTATACTCCTTGGCAAACGTAACAAGACAACATGTCATATAGGCCGATACCCACCCCGACTCAGTACACGCCAGACTAGCACACAAGCAACAGTAACAAGGGGTAAGTCCATCAATATGTAAATTCAATATCTATTATCATGATATAGCACCCATATAACCACACATCAATTTCCATGTTTATTGCAGACTGTATGTGCAGCCATATAAACACACTGCTTTCACGGGATATAGTAACGTCACACAGAATATACCGTATCACTCAGCAACGACCAAATAATTTTAATCTAATAATCTCATGGAAATGGAATTTTAACAGTTTTAAATTTAAGAACTTATGTAACTTAGTGAAGGACAAGTTTCTGAAACTCCCAGAAGATGACACAAAGGTGTCAAATCATGTAGGAGTGAGGATTATATAAAGAGAAAACATTGTAATATATATTTGTGCATTAGTTGGTTATAATAAAAACAAAATACTCTGATTCTTCAGGTATCAGACAAAAAATTGGAATACAATGTGGCAATACATAAACTATTTACACATTTCAAGAAAACCCATAAACTGGTCAGGAGGGAGGTTTTATATAGGATGTGGTGAGGAAGTAGGTGACTGTTAGAATTGGTCTTTTCCAGAATTGCTAAGGCAGGGGACATAGTACCATCTGCACTATGATATCAGTGCCATAGCATTTAGTGACTAAGGTGCTGTGGACTTGCACATTTTTATCTGCTAGTAAAGCATTTTAAGAGAACAACAATAATTATTCTGCTGCTGAATGGTGATTACATTGGTACGTACAAATAAATCGCAATAATCCTGTTCCATCAGCTTATGTTATCAATACATGGATAAAAAATCTGAGGAAAGACGCATAACACTAGAAAACTTCTGGGAACATAACTAATCATTTGTACACCAGAAAATATCCAGACCATCAAGGTTGATCTGGAACAGAGCCTACAGTGGTCTGAGCAATGTCATGCAGTTTCATTAACATCTCAAACAGGTGGTTAAGACAGGTTCTACACAAGTACTTGAATTTTCAGTGATATAAGATTCAGCAAGTGCAGGAGTTATAAGAATGTAATTTAATCAGCTGCAAAAATTTCTGCCATAAATTCCTGGCTTGTGTGGATGAGGATGAAGTTCAGAGTCTGCTTAGGCGTGATGAGGATAATTTTCACATTTCTAGATTTATAAACAAGCATATTTACACTGGGGCCAACAATAACCCCACCAATTGGATCAAAACTATTACAAAGCATGACGCTTACAATGTGGTGGGTATAGTATTTCTGGGTTACTGGCCTTATTCCTTTAGGGCGATAAGGAAATTGTGACAATGGTTACACCAGCCTGCTGTGTTCGCGAGATTATTTTCACAAGAGTTAATTCAATCTCCGCAAGTCAACGAGAACACACGGTTTCAACAAGATGGTACAACTTAGTGCATGGACATAAATTTAATGAATGCCATAAACTAGTTATTTCCTAACTGCATGCACTCTGAGGACACCTCTTGGACAGCAAGGCAGCCTGATTTATCAGCTTGGAACTTTTTTTTTTGGTGGGGCTAAGTTTATGCTCACTGTCCACACAATATTGCCAAAATGAAGCTGAGAATATGAGAAGAAATTGCCAGAGCCCTAGCACACATGTTGAACCATGTAATGAGGTATATGTGCTCAAGGTTAAAGGAGTGTTGGCACAAGGGTGGGGTGAACTTGGAGACACCGTGTTCAAAAAGTAATACGCTTTGTTGCATACTTTAAGATTATATTTAAATAATTTTGTAAATACAGCATATGAGTTAATTACTCTTTGTTTTTAGAATTACCTGTTCAGCTCCATTAATGGCTAATATGGGAAATGATCTAGAAGTAACTAGGCAGAGAAGTACATGTCTTCTGTCATCAAAATGTGGGGGCAAGGACAATATGTGACAGTATGTATTCACACAAGACAGCAACCTTTGTAACTGCAGTCTTTCACATTAAGGGCAGAACAAAGATTGGGGGTGTTTAGAAACAGGATATTCAGGAAAAACTGCACAATGAGGAGCTGCATGATTTGTACACCTTATCAAATAATATTAGGATGATAAAGTCAAGGATGAGAGGCATGAGACGTGCTACATACAGGAGAGACGAGAAATAAAAATGTTGGTAGGAAAACCTACAAGTCACTTGGAAGGCATAGGCATAGATTGAAAAATATTGAAATGGTTCTTTAATAGAGCTCCAGGTGTGGAGTACATTCATCTGATGCAGTATTGGGACCAATGGCATGCTCTGAGGACATCAAGAGTATAAGTCTGGGGGTCATCTGGAACTTCAGCAGAGTAACAGGGCCCCCATAAATTGATGGGGGCCATCTGGAACTAATTGCTAAAGGAACAGGGTTCCTTTAATTTGGTACAGAACATGGGATACAAAGGGTCTGTCTTAAGGCCTAGGTGCATCAGGCCCAGAAGGGCTCGAACCCAAATACCATCCTAATTCTAATTCTAAAATGGTGAACATGGTGATGTTGCTGCAGATTCCATAATATGCAACCAACTTTGTTGTGCAACTGGACAACTATTAGCCTCTAAAGGGGCTCTGCTCCATGGAATTAGTTATTCTCAGTGAGACATAAATACACATATATTGTAAACTAACCTCATATCTGTTTGTACATATGACCTTTTAACAGGTGTACCATATATATCCTTTTCAGATTCCTTTTCATCATCAATGTGCCGCTTGCTTAGCGTTCGGCTGTGGTTGCCCTCTTTTGACTCACTGGTTTTCACTTCTTCTTTATCTCCCTTTTCTAATTTTACTTTCTTCTCCTGTCCTTTTTTATCTTGATCTTTCTTTACAGCATGCTTGTATAACTTGAACAATTTTTTTGCATCAAACTCGGTGAACTTAGATACAAAATACCATAAATTACTGAAATAGAAGCAAACCAAAATAAGTAAAGCAACTGAAAACAGTCTGCAAAAATAAATAATGAAAAAATGTTATTATGTCAACTCGGCAGAACAAGTAAAATAATTAAGCTCCCACGTACATATGGATATCCTTGACTTCCAGCACTGATCACAAGAAGTTAAACTTTGATTTCTGTGGCAGGAAATGATGGTTCTTAATTTTATATAAGTGTGTCCGGTATTACTGAAATGAATAATTTCTGCTCACCAATAATTTCCTGGGCAAACTGCTGCTAATTAAATGGTATTTCAAAACCAGTGCCATTATTCATAAATGCCGCTAACATATCCCAGTTTCATAGTGAGTGGAATTTTTGCCTGATGAAGATAAAAGCTGGCAAAGTTGTTCCTGTGCATGTCACAAAGCCACATAGGGGGAGCAGAGGTATAGCTCCACTAATTCTTAACCTTGGCAATAGATGGGGGTCAGCAGTCAGCTTCATGCTCCACCTGCTACATCCTCATGGAAAGATTTCTGGGTACCAACTGAATAGATGTGGGTTGACCCAGGGGCTGGTCTGGACATTTTGGAGAAGAGAAAAATCTCTTGCACGTCCCAGGATTCAAACCCCAGATCATCCAGTCCATTAGTGAGTACAAGAGCTTATGGAAGGATGAGAAAATCTGTAAGTTCTTGGGTTATATAAGCTACAGAATCAAGTTTCATGAGAACAACTGTTGCACCAGTCCATGTAAATTTACACACAATTATCAAATATTTGCGGTGCATTGGATATGCTGTTAGGAAACTGAAAAAAGGGTACTGTTGGTCCACTAAGATCTACACAACTACAGAAAGTAGTCTTGATGTTCATGGTTCCGTGCATCATAGTACAAATCATATAGAAATAACCAACAAGATGCAACCATGTAATAGAATTTATTATTCCAATGTTTTATTACTTGCCCAACATGTTTCAAGCGACACACTGCTCATCATCAGGAGCTCAAAAACTGTAATTGCAGCCTCTGGTTTTACATACTGCAATAAGGAAATATATTTTTTAGTGTTACATAATACAATGTTAGTATTAAAATAAGTCTGATACAAATAAAATTGTATATAAGTATTGCTGTAGTTAGAAAGTCTAGTTAAAAATCGTTGTGTAAAAATGTAACTCGAAAATGTAGGAAATGCAATGTATTTCGATAAAAACATCTTAAGTTGACGTGTATAAAAGTGCTAGGTGCGTACATACCATCTGTGGTTGCCGGCCGCTGTTAAGGTTGATTAGGAACTGGTTCAGGTATTTAGTATGGAGGTACTGATCGGGCAGTCACGTGATATGGATATGGTGTCAATGCCCAGCTGAATAAGGGGATTGTGTTCTCCTGGGTTTTGTTGTGTAATGAGTTGTCTGTATTGGAAGTGTGCTTGAATGAAAAGTTGCTCAAATGGTATTAGCCTAGATGTGTAGTTTACGGGTTTGAGTAACTTCATTGTTTCATCTATGGTGCCATACTCATGTTGGTTATTTAGTATATGCTGTGCAAATGCGGATTATGGGTCGTTGTTTTTAATATAACGTATGTGTTCTTGATATTGTTGTTTTAAATTCGAACTGGTTTGTCCAATGGAAGCTTGTTTACATGTTTTGCATGTTAATTTGTAGATTCCACTTTTGTTATAGATTTGGGTGTTGTTGGTCTTTTTTGGTCTGGTAAGCTGTGGTATGGTGTTTTTATTCTTGAACGCTGTTTTGATGTCAGTGTATTTGAATAGGTTGGTTATTTTCCTAATTTTTGGACTGTAATATGTAAATGTGGTCCATTTCATGCTGTTTTTGTTTCCCTCGTTGTTTGGTTCTTGGTGGATAGTGTTGCGTTGTATTTGGCATTTAAGATTAGTGGGAAGTTGTTATTGCGTGCAACAGTTTGTATGGTTTTCCATTCAGTTGCTTGACTTTCTTTAGTAAGCGGTAAAGAGAGCATTCTATTAACCCTTTAAAAACAAAGCGCAGACTGCTTTATTTAAAGACCCAGTCCGTACCGCGCTGTAAACACTTTTCATCTCGGTTATAAAAACCAATCAGTTTATGCTGTAAGTGGCATAAGTCATTGTTTGTTCTCAGATAAACACAAAACAAATAAATACAGTGTGGGCAGAGCGTACAGTTGCTGGATGTTAAAATGCTGGTGCATCACGTAACAAGTAGGCTTTAAAAGGTTAATGTAATAGTGGTAAGCTGCTAGTTTATGCCCCATGGGGTGGTTCGATAAGTAGCTGATGGTGATGTCAGTGGTGGTAGGTTTTCTGTAAATGTCGATTTTCAGTTTGGTTGTTTTCCTAATGATATGCAGATCTAGAAAGTTTATTTGTGCATTATCCTCGTAATTTGGATTGAGTCGTAGACTGCTATGTATACGTTTTACGTAATTCTGAATTGAATCAGGTGTAATGCGTGTGGTGTCGTATATTATCAATATACACCATCCGCAAACCTAGTAGAAAAAATTGTTTTTGGAATCCAGCATTTGTTGTATGTGCATGTTTTCTATGCATTGTAGGAATAATTCTGCCATAGTGCCTGATACAGACCATCCCATAGCTACTCCTTTATTTGGGTGGTATATCATATCTTGAAAAGCAAAACAGTTTTGTTCCAGTATGGTTTTTAGTATTGTGATTATCTGTTTAGTTTTTTGTTTGTCGTTGTTTTTTAGGAGTTGGTTTTTTGCGATTTTTATGGTTTTGTCTGTTGTCATATAGATCTTTAATCTCATCGGTTATCATTTTGTGATTGTTGTTTATCTTAAGTATTGATAGGTCATTGGCTAGGCTTGTCAAGTTTATGGTATTGTAATAGTTGTCTAAGTTTAAGCATTGCTTCAGTATGTCATTTAGTTTTATGGCTACTTTGTATGTTGGAGCATTCTTATTGTTAATAACTGGTCAGATAGGGATGTTTGGTTTATGTAATTTTAGTTGAGCATTTAGTGTGGGTGGGGTTGGGTTTCTTTGTGTTAGGTATCTAATTTGATTTTTGTTGAAAATTAGGTTGTTCTGTTGTAGTGTTTCATGGATATCTTTGCAGTCCTTGTTGAAGGGATGTCTTTGGAGTGGATGAATGTCATTATCAGCGTGGAAAGTTTGGATTTTTTTGGTGTAGTCATCTTCATATATAATTACTGTTATTTTACCTTTGTCAGCCTGAGCTAGCATTGCATTTCCATTTTAAACAAACTGAAGCAAAAAATTTTAACAGGAAATGCAATGCTAGCATAGACTGACAAAGTTAGGATTTTTTTGGTGTACTCATCTTTATATATAATTACTGTTATTTTACCTTTGTCAGCCTGTGCTAGCATTGCATTTCCATTTTAAACAAACTGAAGCAAAAAATTTTAACAGAAAATGCAATGCTAGCACAGGTTGACAAAGGTAAAACAACAATAATTATATGTAAGATGACTACACCAAAAAAACCCAAACTTTCCTCACTGAAGCCTAGCCAATGACTTAAGATAAATAACAATCACAAAATGATAACCTATGACATTAAAGATCTATATGTCAACATACCAACATATGAAACCATAAAAATCGCAAAAATCCAACTCCTAAAAAACGACAAACAAAAAACTAAACAAATAATCACAATACTAAAAACCATACTGGAACAAAACTATTTTGTTTTTCAAGATATGATATACCACCCAAATAAAGGAGTAGTTGTGGGATCGTCTATATCAGGCACAATGGCAGAATTATTCCCACAATATACAGAAAACATGCACATAAAACAAATGCTGGATTCCAAAAATATAATTTTTTCTACTAGGTACGCGGATGATATATTGATGATAATCATATACAAAATTTCACTTTTTGCAACTAGCAAGAATGAAATGTGCAGTTCTTACGTAAATTGAGGTGGTGAACATGAAAATCACAATAAAAATGCTTCATTAGCTACAGTTTTCGAGCTTTAGTCTCTTACCTGTACTACGTCATAACTCGAAGGTTGTGTGTCTAGTGCAATTGGGCCTTCTTCGCCTGCCGAATGGATGTCGAATTTGGAGAATCACGCATCAAGGTCCAGCAATAATCACCAAGCGTTGATGGGCTCCATTTCCCTTTGCATATGCCCTCCATTTCTGCAATGTCCTTGTGGAAATGTTCACCATGCTCGTCACTCACAGAACCACAGTTCTCCGGAAAGAAATCCAGATGAGAACTCAGAAAGTGGATTTTCACAAACATATTGCACCCCAGTTTCTGATATGAGGATAGAAGTTCTTCCACAAGATCCTTGTAGTTATCTGCTCTTCTATTTCCTAGGAAGCCTCTAACCAACTCTTGAAAGGTATGCCATGCTCTCTGCTCATCACCCGTAATTTTTTTTTGTGGCGCTGCGACCCAACGTGGGTCATGGCCTCCTCATTCTTAAGGTTTCTTGATCACACACGACGATGCACCACAGTCAGTAGGACTCCTCTGGACGAGTGATCAGCTTGTCGCAGAGACCTCTACCTGACAGCACACAACACTCACAACAGACAAATTTCCATGCCCCCGGTTGGATTCGAACCCACGATCTCAGCAGGCGAGTGGCCGAAGATCTACGACTTAGACCGCGTGGCCACTGGGATCGGCTCATCACCCATAATGATGCGTTCAAATACCTCATCACGAAGAAGTAAGCGAATGTCTGGACCAGTGAAAACACCCTCTCATATCTTGGCATCACTAAGCAGGGGGACTTTTTGTCGCAGGTACATAAATGCTGTACCATTATGATCCACAGCCTTCACAAAATTCTCCTTGAGGCCCAATTTGAAATAAAGAGGTAGCAACAAAATCCTCCATGACTCAACCAGTGAATGATGCTTTGCATTTTTGTGTCCTGGCTCCAGAATCTTTCTGGCAGGCCATATCCTTTTGACATTGTGATGCGCCTTGCTCTGCTGTCCCACTCACACAGGAAACAAGGAAATTAGGTGTACACGAGCTGCAGTCCAAGAAAAGTGCAATGACTTTCAGGTCTGCACAAATGTTCCACTTGTATGTGTCATACTTATTTATTGCAGTAACTGCTTCATGCTGTCATCACTTTCTTTAATTCCAAATGTATGTGCAACAGGAATGGAAGGTAACACATTCCCATTGTGCAGGAGAAGAGCTTTAAGAGTGAATAGCCTCCATTCATCTGAGCAGTGGATCATGTTTAATGCTTTGAACACGCCATCCACATCTTTGCATGCCACTAGAGTGCCCTACATGGTGATAAATTCTTCCAGATTTTTTTTTGGCGGTAACAATACAGTTATTTTCACGCTTTTATCCACATATTTCTATTGTTTAATTCTGGATGCTAGCAGTTCGGCCTTTACCTTTCGCAGCTCCAAACTACGTACTAGATCATTCAGTTTGTTTTGTGTGAGTTTGTGAGGTCACTCAGAGGTCACTCACACCTTGGAAGAATGGATCTGTAAGCTCTTCTTTGTGAGGTTCTGTTTTCTCTGTGTTTTCCTCTTCCATCACCAAATTCAAATTGCATTCTTTTGGTGGCTCCGTCATGGGCAGATCTACCCCATGAAGCACAGGTCTAATGGCAGAGGATATATTTGGATAGTCAATTCTCCGCTTCTTCTTTCCATTCATACCACTTGCCACAGGAGGTGTCAAGCAAAATTAGCAGTCACTGCTGTGGTTTGAGGGTTCCCTCCATACCATCGGAACGGCAAACAGCATTGTCATTCCCTTACGATTTATCCAGCCTCCAAGACGTATTGCACATGATTTGCACACAATGTGCGGCACCCACTTCTCTTTGTCACCCAGTTTACACCCAAAGTAAAGATGGTAGGCTTTCTTGATCAGAGGCGTTATAGAACGCCTCTGTGATGCTAATGTCACTTCCCCACATACATAACAGAATAGATCCGCACTGTTCACACAACAGCGAGACATCCTGTCCTACACCTGCGCTTCTACAGATTGAAACTGAGGCACTGTCTGGCGGCTGATGCAATGACCTTATCATGTAACTTTACTCTAGTCACAGCGTCAGTCACCCGTGATTAATGACCTTAAC